>UINC01001048.1_pt1 | contig 31632 bp, 30 predicted proteins | sample 5385821 | NCBI WGS metagenome assembly UINC01 (sample SAMEA4666929, study PRJEB26691) | marine metagenome | isolation source: Pacific Ocean | place: Pacific Ocean | collected 2011-10-13 | reverse complement strand
ATGCCACCTGGGGATCAACTGCCATAGCACCACCAACAGAATTCATGGGGACTCTTGACATCGATTCGAGACCGCCTCCGATACACATGTCAGACATCCCGGCCATCACCTGGGCAGAAGCTGAGTTAACTGCTTCGAGGCCTGAAGCACAAAATCGATTCAATTGTTTCCCCGGGGCACTGAGATCATAGCCGGCATTGATTGCGCCTATTCTTGCCGGGTTGGATCCTTGTTCTCCCTGGGTGTGAACCACTCCCATCACGATATCATCCACACGGCTGGTATCAAGTTCATTTCTGTCTCTTAATGCTGCCAGTACCTGGGTAATCAATTCTACTGGCGTGACTTCATGCAAGGACCCATCGGGTTTCCCCCGACCTCTTGGTGTTCTTACATGGTCATAGATAAATGCTTCGGTCATAACTCACCTATTCGTTGGTAATAAAATTTAAGTAATCTTAACAAAAAAATAATTTTCTAACGATGAAAAAAGAACATTTAAACAGAAAAGAAAGACTGCTATCGTTTCTACTGGGAATCGATTTTCGGTTACAATTCACTCTTTAACAATTTATTTTTTGAGGCGAGCAATGGATATTGAAAACAAAACAATCATCATCACTGGGGCGGCACGGGGTTTAGGTGCTGCAATGGCAAAACATCTGGCTAAACAAAAATGTAAGCTAGGGTTGATCGATTTGAACAAGGACGATATTGCCGGGACGGTTGAGGCTTGTTCAGCCTTGGGCGCAGAAGCACAGGCCTATGCTGCGGATGTCACCAATGAAAACGATGTTAGTACTGCCTACAGGCAAATAGTCAGCGATCTAGGCCCGCTTCATGGAAGCATCAATAATGCTGGAATCACCAAAGATGGGTTATTGGTAAAATTCAAAGACGGTGAGTTTATCAAAAAAATGTCTCTCGAAGACTGGCAAGCGGTTATCAATGTCAATTTGACGGGCGTTTTTCTGTGTGGCAGAGAAGCAGCCCAGCTGATGATTGAATCCGGCACCAAAGGAGTCATCATTAATATTTCCAGTATTGCAAGACATGGTAACTTTGGGCAAACAAACTACTCAGCAACCAAAGCAGGCGTTCAGTCCATGGCCGTTGTCTGGGCCAAGGAACTGTCGCGTTATGGGATCCGGGTCAATGCCATAGCACCGGGTTTTATCAACACAGAAATGGTGGCGGGCATGCCGGATAACGTCAAAGAAAAACTAGCGAAAATGATCCCCTTGGGAAGAATTGGAGAGCCCGAAGAAGTGGCACAAGCTGCGGAGTTTATCTTTCAAAACGACTACTATTCAGGACGATGCATTGACCTAGATGGCGCTCAAAGGATGTAGCCAATGAAAGGTGAAATGAGAAAAGCATGTCAAACATAGTCATAACGGGGAGCACCAAGGGAATTGGCAGGGGACTTGCCAATGAATTCGCTCGTCTGGGACACAACCTGGTGATCACCAGCAGAGGGCAAGACGATATCGAACGCGTGATCAAGGAAATCGCCAAGAAGTCGGAAGGCAGAATCATCGGGCAGGTCTGTGATGTCACTGATAAGAAACAGCTTCAGGCTTTGTGGGAACTGGCAAACGGTGAATTTGGCTCGATTGATTACTGGATCAATAATGCTGGTTATGCCTCCGGTCAGAATCCCGTTCACAAAGTGCCTGAAAGTCTGATTCACACCATGATTGATACCAATTTCAAGGGTATGCTTTTCGGCTCGCAAGTTGCAATCACTGGCTTTAGAAAGCAAGGATCGGGGCGTTTGTATAATATGCTTGGAGGCAGCTTTGATGGCAAAAGACTGACTAAGGGAATGGGGGTGTACAGTTCAACAAAAGCGAGTATCAATATCCTGACCAAATACCTAGCCAGTGAAAACAAGAATACCAATATTATTGTTGGGGCCATCAGCCCGGGCATCCTCATCACTGAGAATTGGCTCAACGAACAGCAACGGTTAACGCCTGAGGAATGGAACAGAATCAAACCCATGGTCAACATGATCTGCGATCATGTTGAAACCGCCACACCCTGGATTACAGAACAAATCATTCAAAATACAACAAATGGCAGGAGAATTGCGTGGCTGACAATATGGAAAATTATCAGAAGGGTCGTTGATGTGAAATTGCTGAGAAAAAAACGTGACCTGTGCTCTAGATATGGCATATAAATCGCAGTGAAAGTCACCATTTTGCACAATCCTCGTTGCAGCAAGTCGAGAAACAGTCTTGCGCTTCTAAAAGAGCAAGGCATTGAGCCGGATGTCAGACTTTATCTGGAGAATCCACCGACAGAAGATGAGTTAACATCCATTCTAGAAATGTTAACCATCCCTGCCAAAGATCTGTTAAGACGGGGAGAGCCTGAATACAAAGAATTGGGTCTGGGTAATCAAAATCTCTCGGAACAACAGCTCATTCAACTGATGATAAAACACCCAAAATTAATCGAAAGACCCATCGTAATTGCAGGAGGCAAAGCAGTCATAGGTCGGCCACCTGAACAAGTTCTGAATTTACTGTAACCCTTCATTATCTGCATCATAAATGGCATGATGAAGCATTCTTTATGACTACCGATTATCCACAACCAGAATCTGCCAAAGTCAATAGAAGAAGCTATCTGAAAGCGACCGCAGCACTAACCCTGGCGACTGCCTTACCTCAGATCAAAAGTTTAGCAGAATCCGGTCCATTTGCAGGTCTTGATGCAACCGCTCAGGCTGATCTTGTTCGAACCAAAGCTGTGTCACCTCTTGAGCTGATTGATGCAGCAATTGAACGAATCGGTCTACTCAATCAAAGGCTCAACGCCGTTGTTACACCATCCTTCGATGCAGCACGTGAAATTGCCAAGCGAGGCGGCATTGACGGACCATTCAGAGGAGTGCCTTATCTGGTCAAGGATCTTCTGGATCAAAAAGGAGTGCGGACTTCGTCTGGATCCAAACTATTCGCTAATCACATTGCCAATAGCAATGCTTCAAATGTGCAAGCTGCTTTTGACGCTGGTCTCATTTCTTTAGGTAAATCCAATACACCGGAGTTTGGATTGTTACCAAGTACCGAGTCAATATTCTTAGGTCCCGCACGAAACCCGTGGAATTTAAATTACAGCACAGCTGGCTCAAGTGGAGGAGCGGGAGCAGCCGTTGCTTCAGGCATGGTGCCGATTGCTTCAGCCAGCGATGGTGGTGGCTCGATTCGGGTACCGGCATCATCTTGCGGAGTGGTTGGACTGAAAACAAGTCGTTATCGGACAATAGATGATGCAGGGCAGCGTGAACGGCCCATTGATCTGAGTGTACGATTTGTCCATACCCGAACCGTCAGGGACACGGTCACCGCGTTGTCTGTGATGCAACATAAGGATGGTTTCAATGGTCTGCCGTTAGTTCCGGCCAATTTATCACCCATCCGGAGAAAATTAAAAATTGGGTTGACAACAAAAACGAACCTTGGCAAAGAAGCTTCGCCCGATGTCAAGGCCTCCACGGAATTGGCAGCAAAATTTTGTGAGGATCTAGGACACACCATTGTTCCTGTCGATCCCATGATTGATGGCGAACTATTTGTTGATGCCTTTCTCACGATTTGGGCATTAGGTGCAAAAGGTCTGACTCAATTAGCAGCACAAATTTCGAATGGTAAATCGGCAAAAGAAACCGGTTTACTGGAACCCTGGACCATTGGTCTTGCAGATTGGTTTGACGCCCGTCCGGTAGATCAGGTTGAAAACGCACTGCGTATTCTCCAAACAGATACCGCCAAGTCAGCGGCGTTCTTTGAAAATTATGACATGTTGTTAACGCCGGTTACCAGAACCCCGCCTCCACGTATTGGCATAATGGCCCCGGATGTGCCCTTTGAAACGTTGTTGGAACGGGCAGTTGATTTTGTTGGATACACGCCTCTGGCAAATGTAACAGGAGAACCAGCAATCTCCTTGCCGCTTGGATGGTCTGCCAATGGATTGCCAATTGGTAGCCAATTTCATACCGGTTTGGGTAAGGAGCAAGATCTGCTTGAGTTGGCGCTAGCGCTCGAGGAATCACAACCCTGGACTGATCGTTGGCCCACACAGTCCTTATAATTAGTTGTAATCTGCGATTTTTTTGAAAGCTTCTCTGCTTCGCAGTCGATCAATGTAATCACGAAGATGGGCTATGCCATCGGTTTCTGATATCAAACCAAGCATATCGGCAACATTGAGACTGTAACCCGTGACAATGTCTGCCGCTGTGAAAGCATCCCCAACAAGATAATCTGAATTCGCCAACACGCCGTCTATTACCCTTGCCATATCAGAAAAATTTTTAGTGCCGTTGTCAATGGAAAATTGGTGTTGGTGCTCTTCGGGTCTAAATAGTTTATTAACAATGACTTCGGCAATGGGTTGCATCAAGGTTGCTTCTCCAAAATTGAGCCATTGGAGGAATTGGGCATACTCTTTGCTGTCAACAGGTGGGTGCAACCGTCCTTGTCCGTATTCGGATAAAATATATTGCACAATTGCTACCGATTCGGTCAAAACCAAATCACCGTCTTCTATGGCAGGCACCTTACCAAATGGACTAATCTTTAAAAAAGCCGGTGCACTCTTGGCGTCTCCTGTTAAAACCTCGACTTCATAATCCAATCCCAGCTCTTCCAGTAACCAAATAATTCTAACTGAGCGGGTTCTTGGAATATGATATAGCTTGATCATCAATACAAACCTCTATTCATCTGGAGCTACTTCAACTCGTATGCCGTCCAAATCTTCAGTCATCTTCACCTGGCAAGTCAATCGGGATTGTTCTTTTCTGAATGATTCCAGATCCTCAAGTAAATCAAGTTCGTCTTCCTCCATGGGTGGCAGAGAAGCAGCCCAGGGTTCTTCGATATAACAGTGGCAAGTGGCACAAGAACACATCCCACCACACAGCGCCATAACGCCATTGTCTAAATCCCTAAGAGTTTCCATAATAGGCAACCCCACCTGTGCTTCGACTTCGTGCTGTTCCCCCTCGCTGTCTGTAACGTGAATGGTTGTCATGTTTGATAATTTATGCTGATTTCAAAAAAATACTGCTGGGATTAAAGCACATAATCTGAAAGATTTCTAGCAAGCAATGAGCGGATCAGTATATCTCTAGAAAATCTTTTTTCATGCTGATAACAGGTCACCCCAGCTGCAGGGTTTGTTTAAAATGCATACTGCTAATTGTTCACTTCTTTGTATTGTTTTGGAATCGACAGAACAACAATAATTCCTTGTTCTTCATGGTTCTTGATAACCATGGATCCCTGGTGGGCTTCAATGATTTGTTTGCATAGATACAGACCCAGACCAAACCCTCCGCTTTCTCGAGTCCTGGATTGACTGGTTCTATAAAAAGGTTCTGTGACTTTATCGAGTTCATCCTCTGGAATACCGGGCCCATGGTCTCGAATCCTAATAAGATAATCATTGGGTGACTCTTCCACGGAAACTCTCACAGATTGATCTTCTGGGTTATAGCGAATTGCGTTTTCCAGAATATTTTTTACTAACACTTCAAACAGAACTTTATCTGCCTTAATCTCTCCAGACTGATCCAACGGTGTAAACTTTATTTTTCTATTTGCAAGAAAACCACTACTCTGAATCAAGTCGCTTAAGGCTTCATTGATCTCAAAATTCTCGGTGTTTATTCTTTTATGGCCATAGTTGATGGCTTCACTGTCCAGTAAACGAGCAATGATTGTCTCCATGGCATTGATTTCATTCAATAGGTCTTTCTTGATTTTTGAATCATCCAATAATTCGACTTCCACTTTGGCTCTGGTCAGCGGTGATCTCAATTCATGACTGACACCCAAATTAAGCCTTTGTTTGGCTAAAATCATCTCTTCTACACTGGCAGCCATTTGATTGATTTTTTCAGCTAAAAAGCCCAATTCATCGGGTATCGGTTGTTTGATTGCGATCCGATAATCAAGATTGCCCTGACCGATCTGATTGGCACCATATTCAATGTGTTTAATGGGTCTGAAAATAAATTGCACGCCAACATAGCAAAGCAACAAAACAAATAGTGTCAATCCAATGAGAATTTCAAAAATATACGTACGAGTCGGTGGCAACGACATTTTTGGAGTAACGAGAAAAATTGTATACTCGCCATGTGGTATCTTGACATAAGTCCTGTCTTCATACCTGGCAAACTCAATAACTTCTGAAATTGGTTTACGATCCTTTGCAAGGGTCAAGAAGGGTTGAAAATTGATCTGATCCAGTGCTGTTATTTTTTCTGTTGAAGTCCACTCAAAATCATTACCTGTTATCTTCATATCGAAAGGCATCTGTTCAACCACTTGTTGAGCCTTTTCAATGTTGGGAGGATAATCAATATCATTCAACATATACCGGTAGTAACCGCTTTGATAGGAACTAATGACTTCCCTGACTTCGCCTTCTTCGATTATATGGGTAATACCGCTCCTCACTCCGAAGTAAAAAATTATTGCGGTTGTAAAGAAGACGATCGTCACCTTCACAGACAAAGAAGGTGCAAATTTTTTCATTTTGCTTCTCCTTGATTCTTCTTTAGCAAAAACATATAACCTTTGCCCCAAATGGTTTTTATGTATTTTGGATCATGGGGGTCAATTTCGATCTTTTGGCGTAATCGACTAATTAGAATGTCAATGGAACGAGAGAAAATCTTAACTTCAATGCCTTTTATATTTTTTAAAATATCATCTCTAGAAAATAGTGTTCCAGGTTGCCCAAGAAATAAATTTAATAATTCAAATTCCATGTTGGTCAGATCCAGATTGTGGCCATTCAAGTAGATCTCCCTTTGGGAAGTTAAAACCTGAAACTCATCCCGTTCAAAATCTCCATCCTGCTTGTTCAATCTTCTCAATAAACTATGGATTCTGGCTACTAATTCTCTCGGCTCAAATGGTTTAGAAATATAATCATCTGCGCCTAAATCTAAGCCTCTTATTTGATCCAATGATTCTCCTCTAGCACTAAGCATAATGATCGGAGTTGAGAACTTTTTCCTAATTTTTCTACACACTTCAAACCCGTCCATCTTTGGCATCATTACATCTAGAATAATGATATTCGGTTGATGAGCTCTGATCATACCCAGAGAAGTCGTTGGATCTATTGTAGAAACCAACCCAATTTCAAAGGTCGCTAAAAAATCAGTCAATAGTTTAGCCAGCTTAGCATCGTCATCAATGAGAAGGGCTTTCAACATGGGAATCTAAGATGAAGGCCACCTGTTGGTAGCGGATTTAATTTGATCGGTACCAATTCTCAGATCCAACATTCTGTTCGCTTCTTCTGCTCCAAAAACTTCAATCGGCAGTATGTTCATGGGATCGTTTCGATATCCCAATTCCCTGACTTGAAAATCGTACTGTTGCTGAACAGCACGCTCGGACACAGGAACTTCCTCTGCTTCATCCAGCCACTGAAACCAGCGATCAATAAACTTCTCTAAGTAATTTGCACAGTAGTCAATATTTTCATTATTCAATTCCGAGTGAGAACTAACACAAACAGGGGACATGAATGACCTGAGGTAGGTTCCATGACTGACAAAGCGGGTCCAATGGGGTTGCGCTCTAAAATCTAAAAAATCTTTGTTTACTGGTTCGTAATATTTCATTAAGTAGTCAGGATTGATTCTAAGATCCATGCGTGGAGTGTATTCCGCATAAAAATAAAGCCTTGGAATGGTTCCAAAAATAACTGCAAGATGAGGCACTCTCGTTTGTTGGCCTAGAAAAACAGTAGCATTGATATCTAAAATACTTCTTTGGCGGTTGCCGATCCATGAATGCACCAACCAGTCGACTTCCTCGCCAGTATAGGAGTTAAAAGAGCCCTCCAATTGCCCATGCTTTGGATGTTCATCGGAAACAAAATAATCTCTGCCTTCACAAGAGGGATGTTTTTCAACAGAAAAACGTTCTTTAACTCTTTCAATAATTCCTGTTTGAATGCCCCAACACTTCTCCCAGGCCTTACTGACATCGACGTTAGGGCTTTCTGCAAGAAATTCCATTATCGTTTTAGTTTCTTTACTCTGACTCACTTTTCAATCTCCTTTTTAATTTCATTAGCTATTAAGAATATTCTATCAATAAAGCAATAGATCTAGTCTATTAGCGACTATATAATTGTTTTTCCTTATTGACAAAGAATGTTCAAAAAAATGCCGAAACTGAATATAAATAACCACGAGATGTATTATGAAATACATGGTCACGGAGATCCTGTAGTTTGTATGGGGGGCTGGGGCACATACTGTCACGGCAATGAAACATTACTTGCCAGAGGGTTGACAGATAATTACCAAGTACTGATCTTTGATTATCGAGGTATAGCAGACTCTACCGATGATCCAAGTGTTGAACCCTCTATGGAAATGCACGCCAATGATTTGATTGCATTGCTGGATCATCTAGGCTGGAAAAATGTTCATTTAATTGGCCTTGTTGGAATGGGTTGTTGCGTGAGTCAGGTGGTTGCCATCAAGCGATCTGATCTTGTTAAAAGTATGGTTAATATGGGTGCCTGGGCTTATTGTGATACCTACCTTTATAATCAACTAAAACTTTTCAGAAACATACATCGTGATTCTGGTTTTTTAACATTCCAAGACTTTGTAAGCATTTATTCATTCTTGCCGGAGTACTACAATAAAAATCGGGACCGACTACTCGGACCTGAAGCAGGCTGGAAAGAACTTAATGGTAATTATGAAACCCATGCAAGACTGGTTGAAGCATGCATCAATCATGATGTTCGAGATAGCTTGGAAAAAATACAAGCACCTTGCCTAATTATCCATGCAGCAAAAGACTTGGTAACAGGCCCTAGGACAACTGTGCCAATTGAAAAAGCCATTCCCAATTCGATAGGCATAACAATGAATGATGTGGCCCATGTGGTTGCAGGAAAAGAACAAAAAATAGAGTTCTGTAATATTCTTTTTAACTTTCTAGATAACCATTAAGTTAAATCAAGATTTTGAAAAGGCAGAAAAAATTGATCTTTGTCATTGTCTCACACTGATAAAGTATTCATAATGATGCCGGTTGTGTTTAATAGGAAATTCACAAAGAGAATAAAATGACTGATGTAAGTGACAAAGGATCAAAAATTGAATTGATCAATGGTCAATTGAGTGTCCCCGATAATCCAATCATTCCCTTTATTGAAGGCGACGGTATCGGACCCGATATCTGGAGAGCCACAGTTAGAGTTTTGGACGCTGCTGTTGAAAAAGCATATCAAGGCAATAAAAAAATTCATTGGCTTGAAATATATGCCGGTCAGAAAGCTTTCGATAAATTCAACAATTGGTTACCGGATGAGACGATACAGTCCTGTAGAGAATTCCTGGTTTCAATTAAAGGACCGTTAACAACTCCAATTGGTGGTGGCATGCGCTCATTAAATGTTGCATTGCGACAGTTGTTAGACCTTTATGTCTGTCTCAGACCGGTACGTTGGTTTAAAGGAGTGCCTTCGCCAGTGCGTCGACCAGAACAGGTGGATATGGTTATTTTTAGAGAAAATACCGAAGGCATTTACGCGGGTATAGAATTTGAAGAGGGTCGCGAGGGAAACAAAAGATTTCTAAAATTATTTAAAGAAAATTTTCCCGAAGAACATGCAAAAATTAGATTTCCTGACTCCTCTGGAATAGGGATCAAAACGGTATCGAGGGAAGGAACAGAACGCCTATTAAGATCAGCTATAGACTACGCCATAAAAAATGGTAGAAAAAGCATAACCCTAGTGCACAAAGGGAATATCATGAAATTTACCGAAGGTGCATTCAGAAATTGGGGATATGAACTTGCTGAAAGAGAATATGGAGATTATGTCTATACTTGGGATCAATGGGAAAAAACCAAAGCCAAACAGGGTGAATCAGTTGCCAATGATGAACAACAAAAGGCAATAGAAAATGGAGCAATCCTGATCAAGGATGCAATTGCTGATATTACATTGCAACAAGTTTTAACCAGACCTGCTGAATTTGACGTGATAGCGACCATGAATCTAAACGGCGATTATTTATCTGATGCGTTGGCTGCTCAAGTCGGTGGCATTGGCATAGCTCCAGGCGGAAATATCAACAATCTGACGGGCCATGCTGTATTTGAAGCGACTCATGGAACGGCACCAAAATACACAGATCAAGACAAAGTCAATCCTGGTTCAGTTATTCTTTCTGGAGAAATGATGCTGCGTTATCTGAATTGGACCAAAGCAGCTGACTTAGTTATCAAAGCAATGGAGCAGACGATTAGTCAAGAAACCGTTACCTATGATTTTGCTAGACTTATGGATGATGTTTCACCTGTCAAATGCAGCGAGTTTGGAGACGCATTGATAAAGAACATGTAGGCAGTCAAAGTAGACTGAGTATAAGGAAAAACCTAGACACTGATTATGGGCTCTTCCTTGGCAAGTGCCAAGGGACCACTTCTGGCAACTGCTATAATCTCAGCCAATGCCTCTATGGATTTTAGAAAATCACTATTCGCTTCCCAGTCATCCATTGCCTCAACAATCACAAATCCGTTGTGATCGCTTATAGTTTCAGCAGAATGATCTGAGAGTATGTTTTCTAATAACTCTCTCTGTTGCTCCTTTACCTTAAACTTAATCATTATTAATTCTCTCTCAACATGGTCATGGAGAGTAATGTCCAAGACATCTACTACATCAATTAACTTATTCAGTTGTTTTGTAATTTGTTCTATCACGGGGTCTGAACCCTCGGTTACAAGAGTGATTCTTGATATCGTTGGATCTTGAGTTGGTGCAACACTGAGAGATTCAATATTATAACCTCTCGTTGAAAACATCGACGCAACCCGTGCCAATGCACCCGTTTCATTTTGAAGTAAAATTGCAATTGTGTGTCTCATCTTTACTATTCTACTCTATATGATGTGGTAAAAAAGACTGATACACCTCGTCTGGATGAAAGAGTATTTTAATTTGAATTAATTAATTTTATTATTACTTTTTTGTAGTATTGTACTTCGCCTGTTATTCGTGAGATACAGTGTTTGATAATAGAAAAATAGTATGAGTCATAATAAAGAAATAGAAGGATCCGATTTAATTGTTCGTGTTCTTGCAGAACAAGGCGTTAAAATGATTTTTGGTTACAGTGGTGGAGCAATACTTCCAACCTATGATGCAGTTTTTAGGTACAACTTTGCAAACCAAATTAATGACCAAGATCCAATGCCACTTATGGTACCAGCCAATGAACAAGGGGCTGGTTTCATGGCTGAGGGCTATGCGAGGAGCACGGGGAAACCAGGTGTTGTGCTGGTGACTTCTGGACCAGGTGCTACCAACATGGTTACTCCGGTGAGAAATGCTATGGCAGACTCTATTCCAATGGTAGTTATCTGCGGACAAGTCAATAGAGCTTCCATTGGAACAGATGCATTTCAAGAAGCTCCAATGACAAGCGTGATGGGATCTGTAGCAAAACATGTCTTTCTCGTTACCAGTCCTGAGAAACTAGAATCCACAATTTGCGCTGCATTCGAGATTGCTTCTTCGGGACGACCAGGACCGGTGGTAATTGATATTCCAAAAGATATTCAAACATCGATGATTGCTCCTGATACAGGTACATCAATAAACATATCAGCCTATCGAAATAGACAGAAGCAAATTGAAAAAAATACTTTGAGCAGTGCCGAATGCAATCATTTCTTTAAGCTCTTGAGTGAGTCAAAACGACCATTGCTTTATGTTGGAGGGGGAGTCATAGCGGCAAACGCGTGTGATTCTTTGCGAGGTTTTGCGGAAAAATTTCAGATACCTATCGCAACAACCCTCATGGGCATCGGCGCCATAGACACTCAGTCCGATTTATCATTACATATGCTTGGTATGCATGGAACTTCTTATGCCAATTATGCTGTTGAGGATTGTGATTTCTTGATTGCAGTTGGTGCAAGGTTTGATGACCGAGTTGCAGCTGTACCAAAAAAATTCGCACCCAATGCAAAAGCGGTTGCCCATTTTGATATTGACCCATCAGAGGTGGATAAAGTAAAAAGTGTAGATTGGTTCCATATTGGCATTCTCAAAAAAGCTATTTCATCCTTAATGGATTACTCTGAAAAAAAACAGCTTTCGCTTGAATTTTCAGCCTGGATAGAAGAAGTAAAAAAATTGAAATCAAATTATGTGTTGGACTATGACAGGGAATCAGATCTCATTCAGCCACAAATGGTTTTAGAGGAAATCAATAAAATAACAAAGGGTAAAGTAATCGTCGCTACAGGCGTAGGTCAACACCAGATGTGGTCTGCGCAGTACTTCGATTTCATTATGCCAAGACAATGGTTGACTTCAGGAAGCATGGGTACTATGGGGTTCGGATTGCCGGCTGCCATTGGTGCTCAATTTGCCAATCCTGATTCAATAGTAATAGATGTGGATGGGGATGGCAGCATCCGGATGAATCTTGGTGAATTAGAAACTGTCACAAACTATAATTTGCCTTTGAAAATTCTTCTCCTTAATAATTCTGGAGACGGAATGGTAAGACAATGGCAAAAACTCTATTATGGGGGAAGATTATCTGCAAGTGATAAAACCCTCCATAAAAAAGACTTTATCATGTCTGCCAAAGCGGATGGCTTCAAGTATGCCGAACGGCTCACAGAGAAAAAGAATCTTGAAAAAACGATCCAGGAGTTCATTGAGTTTCCAAAAGCCGCTTTTCTTGAGGTCATCATTGATCCTGACGCCATGGTATTCCCAATGGTTGGGCCTGGTATGGCTTACGATCAAATGATTACGGGAGAATTCATGAATAGTCGCGAAGATGATCCTGAAATCGATGAAATTGACCCAAAAGCAATGTTTTAATTTGGCTGTTGTTCACCCATAGCATCAATGTCATGGGTTGCTCCGGATTGTGTGTAGATTACTTTTTTTCTAAAGAATCTGACCATTCCCATTTTTCCCATTCTGGATGCACCGATTCCGGAAAATTTAAACCAATTTTTCTCGCCATCAAAAACATAGGTTGTTATTCCACAATCTTGAACACTGATCGCACCTGCATCTAAATGTCTTGCAATCTTTTCAGCTTCATTAGAATCACCAGCTAGAACAGCTGCCGATAGGCCATATTTGCTATCGTTTGCCAATTCAATGGCCTTGTTGACATTCGTATAGGTCATTATTGGAATAATGGGTCCAAATGTTTCCTCGGTCATCACCAGCATTGAATGATCCACATTGCTTACAACGGTGGGTAAAATCCATTTACCACCCCCATGTTCCTCAATTACCCCACCACAAAGAATTTCTGCCCCCTTATCCTCGGCATCCTTGAGATGCTGTTCAATGATATCGGCCTGTTTATCAAATATAAGGGGGCCTATGTGTCCTTGGTTAATATCTGGATAATTGATCTCAACCTGTTGAGCCAGTACCACCAACTCGGATGCAAACTCTTCAGCAATGGAAGAGTGAATGTATACCCTTTCAATGGATTGACATGCTTGACCTGTGGCTTGAACGGAGGCTCTCAATACAACTCGTGCACTGTTTTTGGGGTCTGCATTCTCGGTGATAATGACTGGGTCCTTACCGCCGAGTTCTGCATAAATGGGGATAAAATTCTCCGCGCCGCTCTTGTAAACAATTTTTCCAGTCTTAACGCTGCCGGTAAAGCATAGAGCATCTACGTTATTGATTAAATCCTGGCCGGTTTGTCCATCACCTTCGATGAATCTGCAAACAGCATTCAGTTCTGGAACTTGTTCGAGTGTTTGTTGTAGAGGTTTAATAAACCTAGGGGTAATTTCGCTTGGCTTGACGATAACCGTTGAGCCGGCCATCAAAGCCGGTATTAAATCAATCAAAGTGATTAGGAAAGGAAAGTTCCATGGCCCAATAACACCAACTACTTCAAAAGGTACCAACTGATGCTTATATGTCACAGTTGGGGCTGATGTCTGAATCGAGGTTTTTTCAGCACAGACTTCTTCACCTATTTGAAGCCAATCTTGGATCATTGTGGTCAGTCTTCCAATTTCAGCAGTGGCAATAAAATATCGCCCGGTATCCGTTACCAATGCTTCCAATAATTCCTTACTGGAGGAAACCACCTTAGCCCATTCTGATAAAACTCTAGCACGTTCTTGAACCGTCATGCTTGACCAATGTCGCTGATTCTTCCTGAGATCAGCAACAATGACCTTGATTTCTTTGTCATTGGCTGCATTAAAAGAATAATCGATCTTGCCAGTCCTTGGATTTCTAGATTCTATGACTCTGGTGTTGTGGCTTTTGGTATTCATTGATCGGATTCCATCTTTTGGCAATTATCTAGATAGGCTAAGACTACGACTAAACATCTTGTTCATCAATAACTATTTTATGAGGTCTTGATGCTTGGATGGATCAATGTTGCCGCCACTAAGAACAACGATTGTATTATCTCCTGTAGGAATAAATTTGTCCTTCAGTAGCATCGCTAAGCCGATGACACCGCTGGGCTCAATAATAGTATCCAGTTCGCGATAGGCAATTTTCATTGCTTCAATGACATATTGTTCTTCAACTGAGAAAATATCCTTGAGTAACCGCTGATTGATTGGAAAAGTTATTTCGCCTGGAGTGTCTACCATCAGAGCATCACAAATAGTCGGCTTGCTGATATCAATGTTTACTCGCTTGCCTGAAGATAAAGATTGTTGTGTATCATTAAAATATTCCGGCTCTACTCCATAGACTGCAGTTTTATGTGACAACGATTCAAAGGCAAGGCAAGATCCTGCAATCAAGCCTCCTCCGCCAACCGGACATATAAAATTGTCGATGGTGAGATCAATCGATTGCATTTGTTGGATGGCCTCAATTCCAACACTGGACTGCCCAGCAATAACATCTTCATGATCATAAGCGGGAATCAAGTAAGCATTAGATTGCTCAGCTAATTCCTTGGCTATTTGCTCCCTACTCTCTTTATAACGATCATAGAATATTATTTCCGCCCCATATTTTTTTGTTGCAGTCACTTTTATAACTGGGGCATCAGATGGCATCACAATGGTTGTCTTCAAGCCCAGAAGAGAACCTGCCAAAGCAACCCCCTGGGCATGATTGCCTGAGGATCCAGCAACAACATCCCGTGGTCCATTTTGCATTAGCTGCTGATGCATGCAATAGTAAGCGCCTCTAATTTTGAAGGAACCGCCATGCTGTTGCGATTCGTCTTTAAACCAAACATTAAAGCCCAAACGCTGATTAAGTTTTTCTGATGAAAGCAGCGGTGTAGGTCTCACCACCCCTTGCAGTATTGAATTGGCGTGAAGGATTTTCTCCAAGTCAATCATAATCTGTGCGGTTGTACATCATTGCTCCTCAACTATTCTTCTCAGCAAGCTTTGTCAGTGACTTTGTTATAAAATGAAAAAATCAAAATTACAATTTCAATTTATTAATATGAGTGATGAAATGGAAACATATATCGTAACAATTTATGCAAAATTTGAACATGCGGACGAAGTGGCGAACTATTACACGGGGATTCAATCGCTCTACCAAGAAGCTTCTGGATTCATTAGCAGAAAAGTTTATCGTGCGAAAACTGGAGCCATGGTTGAGGCGGTGTTAAATACTTATTCTAAAGATGAATTGAAAGGTAATCCTGAAGAGGCCCACGCTCAAGGCGAACACTTTGTAATCATAGAAGAATGGCAATCCATTCAGGATCGAATCAATTTTGGCAGAAGTCTAAGTAAAGAACACCATATGAAAGTTGTGCCATATATCCTTCCTGAACACTCGCACGAGTTCTATAAAAATATCTAGCTGATCTAGGAAATCATATTGTCTATTTTCTTAGCACATATAAAATCGTTTTCTGAAAGCCCGCCTATAGAGTGAGTTGAGTAGATAACCAAACACGAACCATATTTCACCACAAGATCTGGATGATGATCTTCAGACTCGGCAATCCAGGCAACAGCATTTACAAAAGAGATTGTTTGATTGTAATTTGAAAACTTAAACTCTCTTTCAATGTGTTTAGCATCATCAGATATGATCCATTGAGGATCAATCGCTTGGGATATTTGTTGTGCTGCTGTCATATCTAACGGCTCTACCCCTCCTTCGCAAGGAACACAGTTTTTTTCTTCAAGATTATTTGCAGTCATTTTTTCTTTCTCTGTGTGAAATTACAGGTGTGGAAGGGCAACAAATGTTCCGCCATTTTGCTCAGATAATTTCCTCATAAGATGAGCAAATTTAGCTCCATTGGCTGATCCGGTTTGTGTGGGAAACCCAATACCATGAATTCGAACCAATCGATTTCCAAACCGGTCGGCTTTATTAATTCTGGCAACATACCTACAAACCGCCTCAACGGAACCTCTTGGAAAATCATCGCCAAAAACATAGATACTGATTTGCTTATCCCTTTCATAATAAGTTCTAATTGCCTCAGTTATACCTTCAACTGGGCTGGAATCACTATAAGGATTCCAAAATTGTAATCGACTGGTGATATTGTTTCTAATAGCAGGAGAGTCAGGCATCCATTTACCTGCATAACTGGAGAACATATACTCACCCTCATCGTTGAGCACTTGGATCCCTTTAACTTTTGGATAAATGGAGAGTGTTTCGGTAATTTTCTGAATGACCAGATTCCACGGACCTTCGTACATACTGCCTGATGTGTCAACAACAAAAATAATGTACTCGCTATCCACCGGAATCCCTCCAACTGTTTTGTCATCTTGAGGTTGGTAGTCTTTCAGCAATCTTTTCGTTTCCTCGGTCAGTGATTGTTTGGCAGAAAGCAACCCCCTCAATTCTGCCGTCTTTTCATCTGCTTCAGCCTTTGAGGTAGTAAAGTCTCCCCGTATATTTGAGAGATCACCTTGTAATTTATTCTTTTGTTCGTCATTTTCCGACAACTGTTCTCTTGTCTCTGTCAGTGTTTGATTGAGCACTGTTGTATCGCCTCGGGTTAGACTTAATTCTCTCTCTAGGACAATAAGTAGTTTCTGGAGGTCTTCTTGACTCTTCTGAATAGTCATAGGCTCATATATCTTCGTGATGACAAGTAACAAAATAACCGCACCAAAGCCACAGCAAACCACATCTAGAAATGAGAGGTTAAAGGTCTCCATGCTGCGACGTTTTCTCATTACGGCCAATCTCTCGAAGGCGCCATGAAACTGCCTTTTGATCTAATGGCTAAGCGCCAAAAAGCCTCCGCTGCTAAAGGATCGCCATCCATAGGAAATAAAAGAACATTTACCGGTATGGGTGGCAGTTCTCGCAATGCTTGATTAAAATATTTTATCCGTTGTTCCGGACTAACCCTGGTTTCACGTAAGGGACTTCTGTTTCCTTGTGTGGGTAGCCCATCTGTAAGCAGGAAAATATTATCGGGTCGTGGATTCAATTGTTGTAGAGTCTCAAAAGCATTAATCAAACTGGTTCCTTTTGCAGGAACGGTGCCTCTCAACCGATCAATTGCTCTTTTAATTTCTGTACCGTCGGTTACTTCAAGCCATTGGCCATCGGTTCCACTAATAATACTTTGTGCGCTTTCGTTAAAAAAATAAATTTGAAATTTTGTTCCTGCTTCTAATCGAGTGGTAAGCCAATCAACACTATTGACCGTTTGCCTCCATTTTGGTGCTTTGACTTTTTGTTCGTCTCTCATGTTCCTGTAACGGATCACATTGACATAAGTTCGACCCAACATACTGGTTGAAGCATCAACCAAAAAAAGCACATGTTTTCCGCCCAATTTAAGTTCTGTTACATACTGCCGATTGCCCTCACCCACAAACTCTCTCAGGAAGTCTCCGGGGTCTTTTTTTGCAAGTTCGGATTCAGCTGTCATTCTGTTATTTGCCTGCTCGAGTTGTTTCACATCTGATTTAAGTTGGTTCATGCTCTTGTTGGCAGCTAAAGTCTGATTCTTGAAAAGTGATATCTCTGCTACTATTTTTTCAATGTTTTCAAGCAGGGCTTGAATACTACCGTTGATGATATTGTTATCCTGAGCGGTTTTCTCAATTTCATTTTTTATCTTGACCATTCTTTTTTGTTCGTCAAAAATCTCTTCTTGTAGAAATTCGGTCTCATTGAGTAAATCCACACTGGCTTGTTGGCTTCTAGTTTTTACTTGTGCGTTGATGATCATAAAGAACAAAATAACTGCGCCAAAACCACAGGAAATAACATCCAGAAAAGATAAATTAAAAACATTAAATTCACGACGCGCCATAGAAGTCTCCAGTCTTTAATATCCAGCGTTCAGCACGTTGCTTGTTTAGGGATAAAACTAATGTTTCTAGATCAGCCATGGCATGAATTGATAAAAACATCTTAGGAAAATTATTCTTGCTCCCCTTTAAGATGACTGATCAGGTTTTGATCACAATAATTTTCTGTTTCAAAAATTTGGCGCTCCTGCATTAACTGCAACTGATGCACTAGAAACATAATTACGATACTGATTAGCAAAGCAATAAATGTGGAGTTAAAGGCAATACCCAGATTCTGTGTCACTCCACTGATGTCTCCATCAACTGCTCTGTGTGCAAGTGATAATGCTGCGCCAATACCTCGAACGGTTCCTATAAAGCCAATGGAAGGGATGGCCCATGCAATATAACGAATCATTGAAAGTTCTGACTCCAGACGATCCGCTTCGGATTCAACCATTGTGTGCGTTGAAGTGGATACATCTTGAACGCTTTTGGTGGTGGCAAATCGGTTGAGTGCGTTCGTTAATATTCTGGGCAGTAAAAGATTCTGTTTTGCTTCTGCAAGATTTGCCAATTGCCTCATGTAGTCGGTGGTGTCTTTAGGAGTGATTCGAATGCCTTGTCGCAAGGGGATGAGATCTTCTTGCAGCAGTTTCCTCTCATTGATTGCCATTTGTGCTTTCATTGTCATGATTGCAAATGCCCATAACATCAAGATGAAGCAGGCTTCTTGTTCAAAATCCTTGATGATCACATAGAAAGATCGATCGGGAACATAATTAATGTCCTCAGCAATCATAATTTGTTGCTCCTGAATAGTTGCCTGTGCTTCAGGTCGAACAACCGAAACATAAAAAGCATGAACTATAATAATCGACAGGATCAATGCCAATCCTTGATAAATGAATTCTTTTGAAAGATTGTTATTTTTCATAATTAAAACCCTTGAGACACTTAAATATCCGAAGGAAAACTGACGGCTATATCTGCAGAAAGCGGTTCTGATGGAATAAACTCCTCCAAAACCTCATCTTCATCAAACGCGGCCTGTATCCTGGCCAATTCTTTTTCTATCTCTTGCTCTTTGAGTGTATCTTCATCCAATTGAGGTAAATCTTGTAGCCATAATTTGTGAGCGTCCTGTTCTGGATTTGCATAAACCTGGGTCAACATAAATCCTATTAAGACGAGAAAAACCTTATTTATTTTTTTTCTTTTACTGATCTTCATTTTTTTTTATTCATCAAAGCTATTATCAGTATACCTTGCAATTCTAAATCCTACATCCAACCTACCTTGAGTTCCGTAATCTCGATAGGAGAAACGCAGTGAGCTGATACTGGAATGCCGCCAACTCGAACCACGAATGACCCTGGCGGTTCCCTCTTCTGGCCCCAATGGATCTGAATCAATTTTCTTAAGATTTTCTAAATAAACCGAATAATAGTCATTCACCCATTCTGCGACATTGCCACCCAGATCGTACACTCCCAAAAGATTGGGGTTAAACTTCCCGGCTGGAGATGTTACAGGATAGCCATCCCAATAATCGGTCAAAACATTTGCCACTAGGCTTTCAGTTGACTCATCTGCAAAATTTCCAGATTGTTCCTCGGGAGGCATGCTCTGTCCCCACGGGTATCTTTGCTTACCTGCTCCTCCATTGTATCTTGCCAACCACTCCCATTCAGCCTCTGTAAGCAATCGATAACCGTTGGTGACTGGTTGTTTTAATACAAGCTGACCATCCAACTTATCGTAAGCAGGTTCCAAGGATTCTTTGTTGCTTAACCAATTGCAAAAAGCCACGGCTTCGGACCAAGTCACCATCACCGAAGGATGCAAACCATTAGATAGCTCTCTAAAGGTTTCTGCTCCAGAAGTATGTCTGGGTTTAAATTGCCGGAATTCTTTATTAATAATCTCCCTCATACCAACATAGAATGGCTTGGTGATTTCCACCAATCTCTCTGTTTCATTTGCGCGTCTTCCTTGATCTCTTCTTGGCGCACCCATCATAAAAGTTCCCGTTGGAACTAGACGCATCTTCAATCCCTGACTGGTGGAGATTGTTTTTGGCATGGCAGCCAAGACAGACTCTTCGGGTGTTAGTAGTCTCACCTCAATTGTTTGCTCAAAACCCGGAGTTGGTTTGACATTGATTTTTTGGGTTACCAACCCCTCTTTTTTAACAGTCAGAGTTTGTTCTTTTGCTAATAACTGAATGCTTGCCGGTATGGATGCGATTTGTTTGTCATCGGAAAAAATTGCTGCCTTTCTTGTACCAGTAATGTTGACAGAACCCATTAATGGTTCAAGAGTTCGCTGAAACTCAATGAAATCAATTTGAGCTGATTCCATTGCTTCCCTTGTATCTAGAATAATTTCCTTGCTCATAGACTTGTATCCGGGTTTAGAAATTTCTAAGAGATGGGTTTTCTCAGGCGGCAAGTCGATCACAACGGGTGACAAGCCCCGATAAATTCCATTAATATTGATTGCAGCATCGGTCGGCTTGGTTATCACTTTGAGCGTGCTATCTAATTTGGATAATTTAATATCATCAATCACCTGCGATTGACTGGCTTTAACCTCTAGCCTCTGTTCAAAGGGTTTAAAGCCTTTCTTCGTCAGGAGCATTACATACTCCCCTTCAAGAATCTCTATGGTGTCAGGGGTAGTTCCGGTTAATTGTCCATCAATAAGAATGTTGGCTTTTATGGGTGAAGTCGCAACTGAAATTTCTGCCCAAGCAGGGATCAAACCGATTTCCATCTCTTGCTGTATTTCCATCCCCTGAATGAGAATATCCTGTTCTACTGCAAAATATCTCTCCGTTAGAATCTCTAAAGCATGCTCACCTGCAGAAATAATAAATTCCCCGTTTTGGCTTGGCTCAGAAACAGTATCATCTACCTTCAGAGTTATTTTGGACTCTGGGTTGGTTCTGATAACAAGCTTCCCTGGTAATCGTTTTAAGTCAAAAACAAAATTTTGACTTGGATCTTCGTTAACCTCTATGGTTTCAAATAGCGAATAATGACCCGGATGTGAAATATTTAATCGATAGTTGCCTTTTCTCAATAAATACCGACCCCCTATTTTAAAATGAGGAAACCCACCACCACGAATGCTGATTTCTGCATCCATCGGTTGGAGTTTTATCAAAACGGCATTTGCTGTAAAAAGATAGAAAAGAAAATAGGCCAAAGTGACAATGAAAGCAGCAATAATCTTATTGTTAACTCGGATCCGATTCTTGTTCTTGACCGCGTGCTGGCTCATATCCTCTCCTTGCACTCTACGCGAATTGATTGGTCTTTATTGTTAGCAGATACTTTAAATCTTAGTTGCACATCACGATACCCGTTTCGTTTACCAGTTGCTATATAAACACCTGGCCTGAGTGGAATCACAGAGCGTTCGAACACACCAAGATTTCCAATCTTAAAAATGAGAATTTCTGTTGCGTTGTCTGAAAAAATGGTGACTTCTATCGGTATTGCGGCAATCTTGAGAATTTGTGTCAGATCATTGATCTGCTCTTTGAGGATGGGTCCAGGGTTGATGATGTTTTGCGCCTGGGTCAGTATTGTTTCAGCCTGAATAAAAAATTTATCGTCGTTTAATTTGTCTTTACTGCTGATGAAGTAGGTTAGATTATTTGACAACTCAATACGTTGATTAACCCTAGTAAGACTCTCTTTGATCTCACCAATATTTGGATCCAGGTTTAATATGCTTTTATACAGTGTTCGTGCGTTTTCCCATTGCTCATTGACCTCGGCAGTTAAAGCTTTGTATTTCATCGACTTGATGTTAAAAATTCTTTCCTGAGTATCCAACTCCTCGAAGGCTTGTTGAACCTCGAGGGATTCTCTCTGAATGTCTGCAGCTTGATTAAAAAACGATCGTGCTGATTCAAACCGACTTTCCCTGATTGCCTGATAACCTGAAGAAAGTAAACGTTGAAATTCTTCTGTTTCAAATTGCTCTTTACTCCGATCAAATCCAGACTGTGCTTGTTCCCATTCCCGGTCTATGGTCAATGCCTCTTCAAAAGCTTGCATGGCTTCTTTCCACTGCCTCTTTGACTCAAAATCATTGCCCAACTGGGTCAATTCCAGCACACGGTCAAGCTTAAGCGCCCGATCCAATCCTTTTTTTGCTTCTTGGTTAATCCCGTCAATGGCAAGGGCTATTTCATAATTGTTTATCGCCAATTCTTTATTGCCTGACAAAATAGCTTCCTTGCCTCTATCAAGAGATTCTTCCAAAAGAGCCGGTATGCTCATTTCCAATCCAACCAAGTGCTGCATAGCATCACGGTAATTATTGGCAGCAAGATGATATTGGGCTGTTTGGTAATTGGTATCGCCTTCCTGCTGGAGTCTTAGAACCATTTCCCATTGTTCCCCTCCCCAAAATTGAACACCAAAAAGTTTTATCTCATCAATTTTTATCAATAACTCGGAAAACATGGCTTGAGCAATAGGTTTCTGTGCCAAAATTTCACGGTCGATTGCTAACTGCTCTGTTTGGGATTGAAAATCTTCTGTCTGTTGGATTTCTTCATCGGTTTCTTGAATTAAAACTGGCAGAACCAAAACAACGATCAATAAAACCACCATTGAGATAGCCGCCAGAGAATAGGCTAACCTCCTGCTGACCTTATTTCTGTCATCTTTTTCAAGATTTTTTTGATGAATAGTTTTTGCTGATTTTTCAGCTTGATTACTGCTTAAATCTGTTTTGATTTCTGAGCTGTGTTCAGAGTCTTGGTGGTCCATGGAGTTTATTTTTAACCCTGAGGTTCAATGGTATCCGAAATACTGAATCCCGTTTCCTCATTGTAAATTTGTCTCAATAATTTACGCCATTCTAAGAATTTTTCTTTAGCTGTTCCTGTCAATCTGAGTGTCTGTCCTTCAATTTCTATGATCAAGGGCTGTGCCTGAATATCAAAAGATTCGCCTAATTCCTTAAGAGATTCTTTGTGAACTTTCGCTTCAGCCGTCTTACCCATACCACTTTTGACTGCTTCCATTCCACCATACACTGCAACTTGTTTCATCGTACTGCTCGCTTGACTATCTCCGTCGTAGATTACAGCTCCAAGTATGGCAGCTGCACCCAAAAGCTTTCTAGTTCTTGCACTTCTTCGTAATTCCTCATAGGTCAGTATTTCTTCACGCGAAAGTTTTCGCCAATTTTCATAAGGACCTGAAATATCCTGATATAACTTTGCATAGTACTCATTCAAAGTATCCACAAGAATAAACTCACGTTCTTTGACGCTTCTTATCCTCTCCATCATGGTGTCATTTTCTGAAGGCAGTCGTTTTGCACTAATAATATCTTTACTGTCCTTTTCGAGATAATCTTCATAAACGCCTGGAATTAACTCAGCAGCAAACCTTAAGTCACCTATTTCACTGATTCTTTGTAACTCCGCTAAGGACAACGAATTTTTGATTTCTAAAAGATCATTAGAAATTTTATTGTATAGGTTTTGATACGGATCTTGGGTATGATCTCGTCTTTTACTGTAAGCGCTCTGAGAAACAGTTGTTTCATAGACTTTATTAATCCACTCCTTACCTGTTATATCCCAAACGCCAATTCTGACCGCCACTTTAAGACCGTTGGATATCTCTACTCTACCCGAGACAATTAAGTCCATTGCTTCTGATTTCTCTGGTAAAACCCAAATGCCACCCCAAAAACCAGTGTCTTCCAAAGTTGTTTTAAGGTGATAAGGCATATACCTAGCCTCAGCCTTTCTAACTTCTGGAAAAATCAGTTCTTGCTCTTCTTTGGGTAAATTGGGATCAAAAATTAAAATACCAATATCCAGTAGTTGTTCTGCTGCAAGTTCAATTTGAGCACGTTGAAGAGGTATATTTTCATACTGGATAGTTTTTGAAGAAGTGCAGCTTGCTGCCTGCAACAACAAGACAAGAAACACTACAAAAAATTGCTTATTCATCAACCGGCTAAACATAATTTCTTAATTTTATCTAATTCCCATGTGTTTTCTATACTCATCCCACAATGCTTCTCGAATTTCTGGATCATCCTCTTGGATAGCTGCCTCTCTGATTTGTCGAGCAATCACATCCTCTCCAGTGCCATCCATGGGGATATCATCGGGGATTCTTTCCTTCATCTGTTCCGATTGATGGCTGGACTCACCTGAATCATCTTGCTGTTGAGAAGTAGCTTCATCTTGGTCTTGATCACCGGCTTCACCTATGGAAGATTCGCCGGAAGCATTCTCCATGGGTATTTCTCCTTCCAAAACGCCTGACTGAACCGCCGATGCATCTGCAGCTTCCTGAGCGCTCATTCCTTCTGGTCCTTCACCGGATGAAGCGATCACTATCCTTTCACTTGCCATTTCTTGATCAAAAACTCCCAATGATTCGTCAAATACACTTGAAGCAGAATCGCTACCAGATATTGAACCCATAGCTGATCCCTGCGATTCAGTTTGTGAAGAGCCTGCTTGTGCTTGGCCAGAAGACGATATTCCGGTTTGTGAATTGGATTGGCCTTGCTGGCTGTTTGATCCAGGTTGCTGTTCTTTTGTACCACTAGACCCGGTATCACTAGCCGAAGAAGTGCCTTGAGATGTGCCAGAAGAACCTGATGTGCCGAGAGAACCACTAGACGCAGATGGCATGCCTTGTCCAGAAGGCATTGATGAACCTGACACAGACTGACCTCCACTGCTTATTGAAACGCCAGAAGAAGAACCTTGAGGAGTGCTAGAACCAGGGGAACTAGGAGAACCACTAGACGCAGATGGCATTTGTGGACCCGAGGGCATTGATGAACCGGATGCTGAAGGACTGCCGCTACCCATTTGCTGAACAGAGCAACCACTGACCAGCAGCAGAGCTGAAAAGATCAAAACTATATTATGTGCTGACATATTCATAATTCCAAAGCCAGCTTAGCAGGACTGATTTAATTATAGCATCAAAATATATAGAAAATAATGCACTTAAAACTCAATCACTACTCGTCACATAGCCTTATTATTTGATAGGATTTCTTTCTAATATCAATTTATCGGGAGTAATGATGAGTAAAGAAACTGTTTTAAATGAATTACAACGCCAGATTGGGACCTTAATTCATCAAAGCAATTGGGTCATGATCAGTCAAACAATGATAGATGCATTTGCCGATGCAACTGATGACCATCAGTGGATTCATATTGACCAAGAAAAAGCAGCCAAAGAATCACCGTTTAAAGCAACTATCGCACACGGTTATTTTACACTATCTCTTTATCCAAAATTAAGAGGGCTCGTCGACCCGAAAGATCCACCCTTTCCAGGTACAAAAAACATTATTAACTATGGGATCAATAAATTGAGATTCCCAGGACCTGTAATTTCTGGCAGCAAAATCAGGTCAAATTGCACTCTGCTTTCTGTAGAAGAAGTCAAAGGTACTATTGAATTAATAGAAGAGTATTCAGTTGAAGTAGAGCATCAGGATAGGCCTGCTTGTGTTGCAGAATGCATTATCCGATTGTATTTTTAATTTGCTATGTCAGACATATTGCAAGAGCGACAGTCATCTTACCTAAAACTAACTATCAATAGACCAGAGGCAAGCAATGCGCTCAGCCTTGATTTGTTTGGCGAACTCAGTGAAATTTTATCCGAGAACAGAGAAGATCCCGATTTAAAGTCAGTTGTTGTCACTGGACAGGGAAATAAATGCTTCGCAGCTGGGGGAGATGTCAAAGAATTAAATAACGTTCGTTCAAACGAAGAAATTAATCAAATGATCTCAATAGGTAGGCAAGCATTGAATACAATTAGATTCTATCCAGTGCCAGTCATTGCTTTGATTAATGGCCATGCACTCGGAGGGGGTGCTGAATTAGCACTCTCTTGTGACTACCGAATTGCTGTAGAATCAGCATCGCTAGGATTCTCTCAATCCAAACTGAATATCACCACAGCTTGGGGTGGTGTCATTGACCTGATAGATTTGGTTGGCAATTCAAAGGCGCTTCTTATTCTTCTAGAGGGCAATGCTTTCTCAGCTGAGAAAGCCAAGGAATGGGGTATGGTTGATTGGGTGGTACCAGCTCTGGAGGATGGACTAAAAACATTGGACTCGAAGTTAGACTCCCTGGACAGGTGCAGTTCGAAAGTCATTCGAGGCTATAAATCAATCATTAATCAGAATAGAAAAAAACACCATCGAAGTCTTGAAAAAATAGAAACCGAGACCTTCATCCAAACTTGGAGTGATGCTGATCATTGGAATACGGTCGAAAAATTATTCTCTCAGAGCCCTTCTTAGGATTTTACCGACATTAGTTTTTGGCAGCTCCTCTTCCATGAACTCAATCTGCTTGGGAACCTTATAGGCCGCTAGGTTCTTTCTGCAGTGATCGATGATGGCCTCTTTAGTGAGTGTTATTCCTCCTCTGAGCACCACAAATAATTTCACAGCCTCACCAGTCTTCTCGTCTGGAACCCCGATGGAGGCAGCTTCAATAATATCCGGATGCATACAGACTACATCCTCGATTTCATTGGGATAAACATTGAATCCAGAAACGATGATCATATCTTTCTTCCGATCCACAATTCGAAGGAACCCTTCCTCATCCATGGTGCCAATATCCCCTGTCTTGAAGAACCCATCCTCCCCGATGGCTTCCGCGGTTGCCTCCTCATTCTGCCAATATCCCTGCATGATCTGAGGCCCTCTGGCACAGATTTCTCCCGGTTGACCTCGTTCAACTTCATTGCCATCATCATCCCTGATAGAGATTTCAGTCTCGGGGATCGGTAACCCAACACTGCCAGTGAATTCCTTCATGTACACCGGTGAAGTAGAAAGACAAACTGATGTTTCTGACAAACCATAGCCTTCGAGCAAGACTTTGCCAGTCAAAGCTTGCCATCTCTCTGCAGTAGACTTTAATGTTTTCATGCCACCAGATCCTGAGATTTTCATGGCATCAAAATTGACATTTTTTATCTCCGGGTGATTGAGCAGACTCTCATACAGTGTGTTGACCCCATTGAAAATGGTAAAAGGCCACTTTTTCATTTCTTCGACCAAGGCGGAAGTGTCTCTCGGATTTGTAATCAGTACATTCAAAGCCCCATTGCCATATCCGGAAAGCACACAGACCGTCAAAGAATAAATATGATAAATCGGCAAGACATTCATATATATATCTTTCTCCTCTTCTTCTATTATGCTTGTCAACACACTTCTTATTTGTTCCATATTGGCGTTTAAGTTGCCATGTGAGAGCGTGGCTCCTTTAGAAAGGCCTGTGGTTCCACCTGTATATTGCAAAAAAGCAATGTCATTGTTGGATACAGGAACTACCTTAAAGTCTTCTATTGGGTGTTTCAGAGTATCCTTGAACTGAATGGCCTCGGGGAGATTATAGGGTGGTACCATCTTTTTAAGGTATTTCACCGCAATATTCATAAAGATCCCCTTGGGGAAGCTCAACAAATCACCAATTTTTGTGATGATCACGTGTTCAATCTCCAGTTCTGAGAGAACCGCATCGAGAACATGAGCTGAGTTCTCAAAAATCATAATAGTCCTCGCTCCTGAATCTTGTATTTGATGTTTAAGTTCTCGAGGAGTGTAAAGAGGATTGACGTTCACGACGATCAAACCCGCTCTGATGGCACCGAAGATAGCAACCGGATATTGCAATATGTTGGGCATCATGAGTGCTATTCGATCACCTTTTTTCAGGCCCAAATCATTCTGCAGGTAGGCAGCAAATTGTTTGGATAGTTTCTCAACCTCTTCATAACTAAGAGTTGAACCAAAATTTGAAAAAGCAGTAAGTTCCTGAAATTCGGATTCAGCCTCATCTAAAAGTGCTACTAAGGTTCTATCCGGATCAAATTCCAGGTGATCAGGCGTCCCTTCTGGGTAGTTTTTCACCCATGGCTTATCTGTGCTCATATTCCTTATAATATAATGTATGCACTTTTTATTCTTACATTGTATTAATTTTTTTTCACCCAATTAGTTGCATCAAAGAAGTCTTATCGCCATTATGATGTCCTTATTGGGTTAATAGGTTATGAATAAATCAAGAATTCCAAATTTTTATCGCTTGTCCATTAAAGACCGAGTTGAAGCCGTGTTTGAAAGAGGTCTGATTTCGGAAGAAGACTATCTGGCACTAAAACATCAACAGCAACAACTGGATCTGAACAGTGCCGACAAGATGATAGAAAATGTCATTGGTGTTATGGGATTACCCATCGGTCTTGGGCTTAATTTTTTGATCAATGAAAAAGAATATGTGATTCCGTTAGCAGTTGAAGAACCGTCGATTGTTGCAGCGTTAAGTTCGGCTGCAAAAATTGCAAGAGAGCATGGTGGTTTCGAAGCTGAATCCACAGATCCCATTCTGATTGGACAAATTCAAGTTGTTGGCATTAAGGATCTAGAAAAAGCTCGATCAGAGATTCTGAGTAGAAAGAAGGAAGTTCTAAATCTTGCCAATAGTTTTCATCCAAGAATGGTTGCCCGTGGTGGCGGTGCGAAGGATTTAAATGTTAAAACCTATCCACTAGATTCATTTGATCAAGAAATGTTAATCGTTGATCTTCATGTCGATACAAGAGATGCGATGGGTGCCAATTTGGTCAATGGAATGTGTGAAGGTGTGGCTTCGTTAATTGAAACGATGACCGAAGGAGAAGTTTTTTTGAGAATTTTATCTAATCTTTCAGATAAATCCCTGGCTACAGCTTCGGTCACAATCCCAACATCAGCTCTTAATATCAATGGCTATGATGGCGAAAAGGTTAGAGATGGAATTATCATTGCTTCTGATTTCGCTCATGTAGATCCTTACAGAGCCTCTACTCATAATAAGGGTATTATGAATGGTATTGATGCGGTTGCACTAGCCACTGGAAATGACTGGAGAGCTATTGAAGCAGGAGCACATGCCTATGCTGCCAGGCACGGTCGCTATTCTGCATTATCAAAATGGTCAACAGACAATGAAGGCAATCTTGTAGGGAAAATAGAACTACCGATCAAAGTTGGAACCGTAGGAGGACCAATGGAATCAAATCCTGCTGTTGCTCTTAACTTAAGAATAATCAATGTTGAATCGGCAATGGAATTAGCCAGTGTCATGGCTGCTGTGGGGTTGGCTCAAAATTTTTCAGCATTAAAAGCCCTTGTCACCGAAGGTATTCAGACAGGCCACATGACACTTCATGCAAGATCAGTAGTCAAAGCAGCAGGCACTCCAATAAAGTTTTTTGATCAAGTGCTGGAGAAATTATTAATTGATGGTGAGATTAAAGTCTGGAAAGCAAGGGAGATTCTCGAAGGTTTACAGAAAACAATGGGCGCAAAATCTACTAAGACTCTTGGTAGGGCAAGAAAGGTATCTCAATCCATAGAAGGTGTTGGTTTTGGAAAAACAATCCTTCTGGGTGAACACTCTGTTGTCTATGGACGCCATGCAATCGCTGTCCCGGCACCACTATCGGTTAGAGTTAAAGTTGAGGATTCTGGAGAGGGTGTAACCTTAATGATTCCGTCATGGGGTATTGAATACCAATTGGATAAAGAACCAGATCAAAGGCAATCGTTTGAGAAACCAGCTGGTGCGATACTGGATCAACTCGAATTGAGTAATAAAGACATGACCATAGAAGTCTTTCCTGATATTCCCAGAGGAATGGGCTTAGGAGGATCTGCAGCAATTGCCGTTGCCATTATTAAAGGATTGAGCAACCATTATAACCTTGCCTTGAGTGATGACGAAGTCAACCGAATGGCTTTTGAATCTGAAAAAATTGCACATGGTAATCCAAGTGGGATTGATAACATCATGGCCACTTTCGGACAGCCAATAATTTTTAGGCCCGGTGAGACTCCTTTGGTTGAGCCATTGAACATTAACGACAATTTCTCCTTAGTTTTAGGTTTTGCTAGGAACGAAGGCTCAACAGCAAAAATGGTAGGCAACGTTCAAAAAGGCTGGGAGAGAAATACCTCAATTTTTGAAAAGATTTTTGATGATATCGATCAGTTGGTTCTGAAATCCGTCGCGGCCATCCAGGATAACGATTTTAATACACTTGGAGAGATGATGAATCTGTGTCAGGGAATGTTAAATGCCCTTCAAGTGTCGACACCCGAACTTGAACGCCTTATTTCAATTGCAAGAGCAGCAGGCGCGCTAGGAGCTAAACTGACTGGTGGAGGTGGAGGCGGAGCAATCGTTGCCTTGGTCCATGAAGAATCCAGTGTAGCAGAAGCAATAGAATTAGAAGGTTTTGAAACCCTTAGTTTTACAGTTAAAAATAATGAAGACAAGGGATGAAGCCGTCTCTAGCCCTGATGAACTATTGATCCTAGTTGACCCCAGCGACAATGAAGTGGGGTTTTTATCGAAAGCAGAATGCCATGAAGGCGATGGACAATTGCACCGTGCTTTCTCAGTTTTTATTTTTAATTCATCCGGTCAAGTGCTCCTTCAAAAAAGAAGTCATCAAAAAAAATTATGGAATCTGCATTGGTCAAATAGTTGCTGCAGCCATCCCCGTAAGGGTGAGGAACTGCATCAAGCAGCAAAACGAAGAATCAATGAGGAATTATCGATAGATTGCGACTTGCATTTTATTTACAAGTTTAGTTATCAAGAATCATTTGAAGAGAAAGGCAGTGAACACGAATTATGTTCTGTTCTAGTGGGTCTCTATGATGGTGATCTTTCCGTCAATAAAACTGAAATTGCAGACTGGCAGTATATCGATGGAAAAGAATTGTCCACTGCAATTGAAGAACACCCTGAACAATATACTCCCTGGCTAAAAATGGAGTGGGCTGAAATGAGAAAGAATTATGTGAATCTGATCAATGATTTACTGGATTTATCATTGAGATTAGAATTTTAAAGCATTTTTGACATTAAAATTGCTCTTCTGTCATTGCCATGGTCGCAGCTGAACTGGTACGAATGGATTTTCCATAGGCATGCACCTTGGGCAGAATTTGTTCGGTGAAAAATTGAGCGCTAGTAATCTTGGATTCATAAAATGCTTGATCAGAGGCGTTGGATTGAATCTTTTTAGCAGCTGCCTGGGCAGATTTCAAAGCCATCCATCCTGCTATTAATGTGCCTAACATCATAAGAAAATTGTAACTTATCGATCCTGCTAAATGCTGATCGTCCCGATAATGATTCATCAAATAATTCAAGGATGAGTTTACGGATTTGATCGATTCACTCAGCTCATCCTCAATCTGGGCAATGATACTGTGGCTCGTGTCC
>UINC01001045.1_pt1 | contig 31655 bp, 28 predicted proteins | sample 5385821 | NCBI WGS metagenome assembly UINC01 (sample SAMEA4666929, study PRJEB26691) | marine metagenome | isolation source: Pacific Ocean | place: Pacific Ocean | collected 2011-10-13 | reverse complement strand
CAAGAATAGCAATGAAGGAAGCAAATAAAACTCCTAATGATATCGACGCGGTAATTACCGCATGTTCTAATCTTGAAAGGGCCTACCCAGCAATAGCAATTGAAGTTCAAAATTTACTTGGAATTAATGGTTTTGCATTTGATATGAATGTTGCCTGTTCGTCTGCAACTTTTGGGATACAAGCCGCAGCTGACATGATTAAATCTGGGAGTGCAGATTGTATTTTAGTGGTTGATCCAGAGATATGTTCTGGACACCTGGATTTTAAAGATAGGGATTGTCATTTTATTTTTGGAGATGTTTGTACGGCAGTCATTCTTGAAAAACAAGCAAATAACCTATCAAAAAATGCTTTTGAAATCATATCTACTAAATGTGTTACTCAGTTTTCAAATAACATAAGAAATAATTTCGGTTTTCTTAATTCGGCAAAAGATACGAAGCCAATAGACAGAGACCTTTTGTTTGTCCAGGAAGGAAGAAAAGTTTTTAAAGAGGTTGTTCCATTGGTTAGTCAACTAATTCTTAAACACATAGAAGATGAAGATATTGAAGTAGAAGAAATCAGAAGATTATGGCTTCATCAAGCAAACAAAAGTATGAATGATCTTATAGGGAAGAAAGTATTAGGAAGGCAACCTGATATTAAAGAACAACCTAATATATTAAAAGATTACGCGAATACGTCCTCTGCAGGTTCAATAATCGCATTTTCGCAATTTAATTCCGACTTGGAATCTGGTGATATTGGAGTTTTATGCTCATTCGGTGCGGGTTACTCAGCAGGTAGTATAATCCTGAAAAAAAACTGAAGTTGGAAGTATTTTTTGTATAATTAGAGGATTAATTTTTTTATCGTGGCAGATATGGATAAAGAGTTAAACAGGGATTTTACAAGTAAGACTGCTAATCAGGTCTTAGAAGAAATGAATATCAGTTGGTCGTCAGACCTTGGGAACTCATCTCGGCATCTCTATGAGAAAGTATCGAGAGTCGTTCCTGAAATTGAGTGGCCATTCTTCGCTCCATATATAGAAGCTATAAATATACTTAAGAAGGAAATGAAGGCGGCAATTCTTGCCCATAATTATCAAACCCCTGAAATATTCCATTGCATTAGTGATGTAAGAGGAGACTCATTACAATTAGCTAAAGAAGCTTCTAAAGTTGAAAGCGAAATTATTTTACAATGTGGTGTTCATTTTATGGCTGAAACATCAAAATTACTAAATATGAACAAAATGGTTTTAATTCCTAGCCTTCGAGCTGGTTGTTCTCTTGCCTCCTCAATTACAGGTAAAGATGTGAGACAGTTAAAAGAAGACAATCCCGGTATACCAGTTGTAACCTACGTGAATACCTCTGCAGAGGTTAAGGCTGAATCGGACATCTGTTGCACATCCTCAAATGCCGTTGATATAGTCAATTCCTTTGATTCAGAAAAAGTAATTTTTATTCCAGATGAATATTTAGCTTTAAACGTAGCCAAAGAAACCAAAAAAGAGATTATTCTTTGGAAAGGAAGATGCGAGGTACATGAAGAATTCACTCCAGAGGAAATTCGTGAATTTAGAATAAATGAACCGGGCGTTCAGGTAATTGCTCATCCGGAATGCTCTCCAAGCGTAATAGCGGAGTCAGATTATTCTGGTTCAACTTCCGCTATGATAAATTGGGTTAGAAAAAATCAGCCCGAGAAGGTTTTGATGGTTACAGAATGCTCAATGAGCGATAATGTCTCTATAGAAAACCCCAATGTAGACTTCGTTAGGCCATGTAATTTGTGCCCTCACATGAAACAAATTACTTTAGAAAATATCTTAGAGTCTCTTTGGAATAAGCAATATGAGATAAATATAGATAAAGACACAGCTGAAAGGGCCCTACAATCCGTTAATAATATGATAAAACTATGAGTTTCGAATTACCGGACAAAGTATTAACTGAAAAGATAGTAGAAGAAGCTCTCAAAGAAGATATCGGTATCATAGGTGATGTTACTAGCAATTTAATTTTGGATGATTCCAATAGATCGGAATTCGACATTAAATCAAGACAAGAAGGTATAATTTCTGGTCTTTATTTAGTGGAAACAGTATTTCGTCTAGTAGACAAAAAAATTGCTTTTAAAAAATTCAAAGATGAAGGCGATGAAGTTGAGATTGGTGATATTTTAGCAAGAATTCAAGGCAATTCAATATCGATACTAACTGCTGAAAGAACTGCCCTTAATTTTTTATCTCATATGTCAGGAATAGCAAGCGCAACCTCCTTAATGGCAAAGAAAATAAAAAATACCAATACAAAAATCATGTGTACTCGTAAAACAACTCCGAACCTTAGGGTTTTTGAGAAATTTGCAGTTCTTTCTGGTGGTGGAAAAAACCATCGTTTTGGTCTTTTCGATGGAATTCTTATTAAAGATAATCATATAGCCTTGTCAGGATCAATTAAAGAAGCAATTAAAAAAGCAAAAAATAGCTCTGATAAGTCTCTAAAAATTGAGGTGGAGGTAGATAACATCGATCAATTTCAAGAAGCACTTGAGAATAATCCTGACATAATTTTGCTAGATAATTTTAGTACATCTGAACTAAAAAAAGCGGTTGAGATCAACAATGATAAAGTTCTGTTAGAAGCTTCAGGAAGTGTTAATATTGAAAATGTCTTGGACATCGCTATGACCGGAGTGGATTTTATTTCTTCTGGCTGGCTAACACATTCTTCCCCTTCTCTCGATTTTGGTCTAGATTTGAAGCAATGAACAATAACTGGAAATAACATGGATAAAAAATCAATATTTATAACTGGTGCCGCCAGCGGCATGGGTAAAGAAACGGTCAAGTTGTTTAAAAAAGAAGGTTGGTTTGTAGGTTGTTACGATATCAATGAAGAAAATTTAGAAAAACTTTCTGATGAACTTGGAGATAATGAAATTGTTTATAAAAATCTGGATGTGACTAACAAGGATGATTTCGAAAAATGTGTATCAAATTTCTCATCGTGTACCGATGGAAAGCTGGATATCCTGTTTAATAATGCCGGCATTGCAGAAGGAGGATTTTTTGAAGAACAACCCTACAAAAATCATCTAAAGGTTATCGATATAAATCTAATAGGTGTGATTAACGGTATTTATTCGGCCATTAACCTCCTAAAAAATACACCAAACTCTTTATGCCTCAATACCGCTTCCTCGACAGCAGTTATAGGCCTGCCTATGACGTCGGTATATTCAGCTTCGAAACACGCTGTTAAAGGGCTAACGGAATCACTTTCGGCTGAATTTTCACGTTTTGACACAAGAGTTTCTGATATTTTGCCCGGAGTTATTGATACACCTCTTATTGGAGAAGAAATAAGAATAAACTTACCCAAGGAAGGAATGTGGAGATTAATTCCTGCAGAAGAAATTGCTAAAACGGCATTGCGAGCTTACTATGAAAATCGCATACACTGGTATGTCCCGGAAGATCTGGAAGATCTAGAGATGTCAGTCGTAAAAGATCCAATAAAAACTAGAGATGACTTAATAAACACAGGCCCTATGAAAATGCCAATAGAGTAAATATATCTAATTCTTTATTGTTGCTTTAGCGTTTTCAAGGAGAATTATAGGATCATCGTGTTTATCTTCAACAATTTCTTCACACCAACCCAGAATATCTTTAAGAGCATCAGGAGGATCTTGTGGTTTAGTCCTGGCTACACCTTGTATAATATCTCCCGTATGCCCGTTAATTGTTAGTATGTCATTCTCATAAAAAATTTCTTCGTTAATAACAACTTTCCTTTCTTCAACATCTACAATTATTTCCCGAGCACCAGTAATACAGGTCTTACCTAAACCACGAGCTATGACTGCCGCATGGCTTGTTAATCCACCATGTGATGTAAGTATACCGTCAGTATTATGCATAGCTTTAATATCTTTAGTATTAGTCGCAACCAGAACCAAAATACTTTTGCCACCTTGGCTTTGTATTCTATCAATTCCCTCTGAATCAAAGGCTATTTTTCCAGATATTACACCAGGTGATGCGGGTAGACCGGAGGATAAAATAAGATTGTTAAAACTATCATCCAAGATAGGTGTAAGAGACCTCTTAATGGCGTCAGGATCAGTGGATGCAATAGCTGTTTCCTTTTCTATAAGACCTTCTTTTACCATATCTCTTGTAATATTGAGGGAAGCTTCGAGATTGGTTTCGGCATTTCTTGATTGAAGGATCCATAGATTTCCAGATTCTATGGTAAATTCTATATCCTGAACATTACGGAAATAATTTTCTAACTTAATAGAAATATTTATTAGCTCTTCATAAATAGAAGGGAATTTCTCTTCTAATGTATCTGAATCCGAATACTCGTTTTTGTATTTTTTATTGATACTTTGTGGGGTGACAAATCCTGAAACTACATCTTCTCCTTGAGAACATAAAATATATTCACCCTTAACCACTTTCTCTCCATTATCAGGATTCCTTGAGAACAAAACTCCTGAGGCGCTTTTCTCATTGAGGTTTCCAAAAACCATCTTTTGTATATTAACTGCAATTCCTGCTTCATCAGGAATATTGTTTAACCTCCTAAAGGCTACTGCCCTTTCGTTTTTCCAAGAATCCATAACTGCATAGATGCCATTAACTAATTGGTCATCTACATCTTCTGAAAAGGGTTTTTCATTTTTTTCTTCTATTAATGACAAATATTGGGTACAGATTTCTTCAATATCTTCAGGATCAAGCTGACTTGTAGAAGATAAACCTGCCCCTAAAAGATAGCTTTCTAGAATTTCATCAAAAAAATAGTGCTCAATATTATAAACCACATGGGAATACATCTGCAAAAATCTTCTCCATGTATCTAAAGCGAAAATCGATTGATCGTTTTGTGAAATTTTATCGACAATTTTTTTGTTTAAACCAATATTTAATATCGTATCCAACATACCTGGCATAGAATATTGCGAACCGGACCTAATCGATAAAATAAGAGGATTACTTGGATCCCCAAATTTTAGATTAAGTACTTTTTCTATACTGGAGAGATTATCCTTTAGTTCATCGAAAAATTCATTGGGCAAAGCTTTATTCTTTTCCCTATAATCAAAAGCCTCAGAAGTAATAACAAAACCAGACGGTACTGGTAGACCCATTTGTTTCATCAAGCAAAGATTCAAACCTTTATTTCCGACCAATTTTCGATCAGAAACAACATCCTCTAATTTTTTATCGAATGAATGTATCCACTTTCTCATATTATAATAATATTTTTTGGATATATTGGGGCAGATCTAAAATAGATACTCGTTCTTGAGCCATCGTATCCCTATCTCTTGCAGTGACTTTCTGATCTTCAAGAGTCTCAAAATCAACCGTGAGGCAAATTGGTGTTCCCACTTCATCATGCCTCCTATAACTCTTTCCAATATTTCCAGAATTATCAAGCAAAATTCTTCCTATTCCTAAGGCTTGTAAGGATGATTTAATTTTCAAGGCAGTTGAAACGAGCTCTTTATTGTTTCTTTTAAGAGGTATAACCGCCGCCTTAATAGGAGACAGATGTGGCTTTAAGGAAAGCACTGTCCTTTGTTTTCCATCGCCCAAATCCTCTGTCTTGTAAGCCTCATTAAGAACGGCCAATACCCCTCTATCTACTCCAGCCGAGGGTTCAATCACATAAGGTATTGTCCATGTATTGTTAATCTTATCCTGAACCGCCAGCTTAATAACAGAATCAGAATTCTGTTTTACCTTCGCTTTTATATCAAAATCTTTTTGATTTTTGGTATGCGAACCGATGTCAAAATCTGTTCTATTAGCAACCCCTTCTAACTCTTCAAGTCCATGTGGAAATCTATACATAATATCAACAGTTTTCTTTGAATAATGAGATAGATCTTCCTTAGGAATATCAACTAGTTCTAAATTCTTTTTCCTGATCCCTTGTTTTTCCCACCAATTTACTCTGTCCTTCACCCATTGATCATGCCACTCTTCATCAGTTCCCGGTTCTACAAAAAATTCAAGTTCCATCTGTTCAAATTCTCTTACCCTAAAAATAAAGTTTCTTGGGGTAATCTCGTTTCGGAATGCCTTTCCAATCTGCGCAACACCAAAAGGTAAAGTTCTTGAGGTCGTATCAATAACATTTTTAAGATTTATAAAAATCTGCTGAGCTGTTTCTGGTCTTAAATAAGCGAAACTCGACCCATCATCTATTGGTCCAATGTTAGTCTTGAACATCAGATTAAATGGTCTTGGTTCTGTTAAGTCTGTCGAACCACAAGAGGGACATTTTCCATCCTCAATGTGATCCGCACGCGATCTTGACTTACATTCTTTGCAATCTACTAGTGGATCGGTAAAAGTTTCTTCGTGCCCTGAATATTTAAGAACGTCAGGATGAGTCAGGATAGAAGAATCCAAACCCTCCACATCGTCCCTTTCATATACCATCGAGCTCCACCAAGACGTTTTTAAATTGTTCTTAAGTTCCACGCCAAGCGGTCCGTAATCATACAATCCTTGAAGACCGCCATAAATTTCATTGGTTTGAAAAATAAATCCCCTCCTTTTGCAAAGAGCTACCAATTCTTCCATGTTGTTTGCAGTCACATACTCCTCCAGGGTGCTAATTTCTGTTTTTATAGTAATTTCTTCTTAAAAAATAGTGATAAAGTTTCAATAGTTTAAAGCAGTTCCATTTCTCAATATATTCTCAACCTCTTTCGGAGTTTTCCCAACTTTATTATTTAGCACCAGACCATTATTAAATCTTATTGGTTTTTTAGAGTCTCTAATTCCACTAATTATAACTCTTGATGCTGGTTTCTCCCTATTTGAAAATATAGGAGTTATTTTTATATCACCCATAGTTGAGGCAAAAATATTTAACATTTCAGGAAAATTCTTTATATGATTTATAAATGTTACAGAACCTCGAGATTTAACAAACGTTAAAGCAATCTTAAGCCAAACTTTAAGTGTATCCTTGTTTCCGGCATAAGCATTCTTTTTACTTTCATGCAAAGGAAAAACTATTTCATTTTCTTGATAATATGGAGGATTTGAAAAAACATGATGAAAAGTCTGTCTTTTTAACTTAGGAAAATCTTCAATTCCTCTGTCTAAATTGCCTTTTATTACAGTTATATTTTCATCCCTATCATTCATAGAAATATTACTTCTAGTTAGATTAAGAACTTCTACATCATTATCTATTCCAACAATTTTTATATTTTTTACTCTTTGTGATAAACAAAGAGATACAACTCCACAGCCAATACCCAGTTCTAAACATTTTTCTCCTTCTTTAGCAGGGATTGCTGAAGCTAAAATTACAGAATCGTGACCTGCTCTAAATCCGTGTCTTTGTTGGTGGACTTTTAGCTTTCCACCCAGAAATTTATTTTTAGTAATTTCTTTGCTCATAACTAAATTCTAAAATATAAGAAAAATATGGGAAATGTAATTAAATTAGTAAAACGAAAATATAAAGATGACGAACCAATCCAAAATCTTTTATCACTAATTGAAAATGATTTTGTAAAAGTAGAAAATTTAATAAAACAACAAATTATAAGTGAGGTAGACAGGATACCTGATCTTGCCAATCATATTATTCAATTGGGAGGGAAACGTTTAAGGCCAATTCTTACTTTAACTTGTTCTAAAATTTGTGGCTATACGGGCGATAAACATATAAATTTAGCGGCAGCTGTGGAATTGATGCATACCGCGACTCTATTACACGATGATGTAGTCGACGAAAGTAATTTAAGAAGAGGGAAGACAACCTCCCATATTCTTTGGGATAACAAATCAAGTATTCTTGTTGGAGATTTTTTGTTAGGAAAGGCTTTTCAACTTATGGTTGAATCGAGATCTTTAGATAGCCTGAAAAATCTTTCTGATGCATCAGTAAAAATCGCTGAAGGCGAAGTTATGCAATTAATTTCTTCAGAAAATATTAAAACAACTGAAGATCAATATATGGAAATTATTGAGGCAAAAACCGCATCGCTTTTTTCTACCTCTTGTGTCGTCGGAGGCCTCATATCTAATTCGAAAGAGGAGGAGATAGAAGCACTCTTATCATTTGGTAAAAATATAGGTATTACCTTTCAGTTGAAGGATGACGCTTTGGATTATTTTGGAAAAAAAGAAGAACTGGGAAAGAATCCTGGAGATGACTTCTTTGAGGGAAAAGTCACTCTTCCTATCATTCTTGCTTATAGAAGGGGAAACAAGGATGAAAAAGAATTTCTAAAAAATACTTTTGAAGAAAAAATTAGAAATAAGAATGCCTTAAAAAAGACAACAGAAATAATAAGAAAATACAAAACTATTGAAGATACTCTTGAAAGGGCAAATCATCATGGAAAGATAGCTAAAGATGCGCTTGAGATTTTCCCTGATGATCCTTTTAAAAATGCTCTTATGAAGTTAGTAGACTTTTCAATTGTTCGTTCCAATTAGTTTGCATTTTCTTACAAACCAATCACCATAAAAATCTTTTATTTGTTTTTCTACAGAATCTATCTTTACTTCAGGAAAAATACCAAAACAAGCAGATCCAGAACCTGTCATTCTAGAAAAAAGAGAACCAGAATCGTCTAAAACTTTAATTGCTTCCTTGATTCTCGGATTTAAGGTAGCTGAATAAGACTGCAAATCATTTGTGAAAAGATTCAATCCTTCAAGCCTTCCTTTTACTAATAAATTGCATTGGCTTTGTAAAAGTTCTTCATAATAATATGGTTTTTTTTTCTGAATCTTATTTATGTCAATTTGATCAAAAACTTCTTTGGTGACGACATTAAGATTTGGATAAATTAATAATATCTCAATATCTGGAAAATATGGAATCTTCACAATATTTTCACCATAACCTGACAATATAAGAGGCTCAGATACTAGGCATGAAGGAACATCTGAACCTATTTCAAAGGCTATTTTTGTCATTTCCTCAAGAGACATATTTAATCTCATATATCTGTTCAATAATCTAATTGTCGCTGCTGCGTCCGCTGAACCTCCGCCAAGACCTGCTCCTATAGGTATTTTTTTATCCAAAACAATCTTTACTGCTGGCAATTTCTCAATTTTCTTTCTTTTAAGAATTGCATTTAGGCTTTTCATTACTAGATCATCATTACCAAAATTTTTTTTAGCACCGGATATCTCGTAACTAAATCTGTCTGAGCGCTCGACACTAAGCATATCTTGTAAATCCAAAAAGACTATAAGACTCACTAGAAAGTGGTAATTATCTTTTGTTTCTCCTGTTAGGTTCAAAGATAGATTTAGTTTTGCAGGGGCTTTTTCGAAAAAATTCATAAGTTTTTTGCTTATCTACATTCCACCGTACAACGGACCCTCTCCTCCTTGTGGAGCTACCCAATTGATGTTTTGTTTGGGATCTTTAATATCACATGTTTTACAGTGAACACAATTTTGAGCATTTATCTGAAAGACTGGATTTCCTCCACTCTCATTTTCTAAGATTTCGTATACACCTGCTGGGCAATATCTTTGAGCGGGTTCATCATATTTTGGTAAATTGTAATTAATTGGCACTTCTGAATCCTTTAGAGTCAAGTGACTGGGTTGATCCTCCTCATGATTTGTGTTTGAAAGAAATACTGAAGATAATTTGTCAAAAGAATATTCTCCATCCGGCTTAGGATAGTCTATCCTCTTGCATTTTTCAGAATTTCTTAGGGTCTCATGGTCAGGTTTAAGGTGAGATAATGTAACGGGCATAGATATTCCAAAGGTATTCAACCACATATCAATGCCACCAAGAATTGTTCCAAAAATTACTCCGTATCTTGATTGGAAGGGTTTAACATTCCTAACTTTCTTTAATTCCTTTGCAATACTACTTTTTTCATATTTCTCTTGATAATTTTCTAATTCATGAGAATGGTCTCCAGAAATAAAATTTTCAGCAATTGCCTCAGCGGCAAGCATTCCCGAGGCCATTGCGTTATGAGTTCCTTTAATTTTAGGGTAATTTAGAAAACCTGCAGAACATCCCAATAATGCGCCCCCGGGGAAGTTAAGTTTTGGCAATGATTGAAATCCACCAGTAGTAATAGCTCTGGCTCCATAGCCTATTCTTTTTCCACCCTTTAAAATTTTTCTAACAGATGGGTGAATTTTGAATTGTTGAAACTCCTCAAAAGGAGAAACGAATGGATTAGAATAATTAAGATGAACCACATAACCAATAGAAACCAAATTCTTTCCAAAATGATATAAAAAAGAACCACCTGATGTTCCATCGCTAAGAGGCCAACCCATTGAATGTTCTACCAAACCCTCATTATGATTTTCAGAACTTATCTCCCATAACTCTTTGATACCGATTGCATATTTTTGGAAATCCTTTCCATTAGATAGTTGATAGCTATCTATCAAGAATTTTGAAAGAGATCCACGTGCACCTTCCGAAAATAAAGTGTATTTTGCATGTAACTCCATACCTGGCTCCCAGGAATCTTTTGCAGTACCATCTCTTGAAACACCCATATCACCCGTAGCAACGCCCTTTACACGATTATTCTTATCAAATAGGACCTCCGCCGCACTGAAACCAGGGTAAATTTCAACGCCTAAACCTTCTGCAACCTCACCGAGCCATTTACATACTTCACCTAGACTCACGATATAATTTCCATGGTTCTTCATCATCGGGGGTAAAATAAAATTTGGTATTCTGATCGACCAATTGGGTCCTAAAAAAGATATCTTATCTTTTTTAACTTTAGTTTTGATTGGGGTTTCTCTTTCCCTCCAATCAGGGATCAATCTGTCTAATGATGAAGTTTCTATAACCGCGCCCGATAAAATATGCGCTCCGATTTCACTTCCTTTTTCAAGAACACAAATCGATAAATCAATATCATCTTTAATAGCAGTTTGTTTGAGATGAATTGCAGCAGATAGCCCTGCCGGCCCAGCCCCTACAATTAAAACGTCATATTCCATAGACTCTCTTTTTGAGGGGTCTAGTGCTTGACCCTGACGAGCATTTAGTTCATTTAATGATAAATCATTCATTTCCATCTCTAATTATTACACCTAACATATTTTATTCACCAAGTGAAACTGCTATCATTGTAACATTTCGTTATATCGTTAATTGGTTTATATTAGATTCATAGTAAAAATGATAATTAATGCTGACAAAAAAATAGATGATCTAAAATTTCAGACTGAATCAGGAATAACTGAAACTATAGATGATAATTATGAATCCTTGTTTCATTTTCCTTCAAATTCTTCAAACATTGAGCAGTTATCAAACAATGAAAACAACTCTTATGAGGAACTAAAAGAAGTTTTAAACCTTGTGGATTTAAAAGAATTTGTTGAGAATTTTCAACTTTGCGAACTGAAGAAAACTTCTAAAAATACAGTTTTCAGTGATGGAAATTCAAAATCCAAGTTAATGTTTATTGGTGAAGCTCCTGGACAACAAGAAGATTTAGAAGGAAAGCCTTTTGTAGGAAAATCTGGAAAACTATTAGATAAGATCTTATCTTTTATTAATTTGGATAGAGGAAATATTTACATAACAAATATTCTACCATGGAGACCGCCCGGAAATAGAACACCAACCGAAGAAGAGTTGAAAATTTGTTTTCCTATAGTAGAGAAACATATTGAAATTATGAATCCTTCAATAATTGTGTTGGTTGGATCCGTTTCTTCAAAATCCATTTTAAAAACTAAACTAGGCATAACTAAAATTAGAGGGGAATGGCATGAGTACGTGAAAGGAGATATTATCATTCCATGTCTTCCAATATTTCATCCAGCTTATTTATTAAGAAGACCAGAACAGAAATCTTTAGTGTGGAAAGATGCGCTCCTTCTTAAAGAAAAGATCCAATCACTTAAAGGGGGAATCATTCATGACGATTGACCAAGAAGAAGAATTCATTCCTATGAATATTTCTGTACTTACAATTTCCGATACCAGAACTTTGGAAGATGATAAATCAGGGGATTTGTTGTGTGAGAGAATTCAGTCTTCAGGTCACAAATTATACAAACGGGATATAATTGAAGACGATAAAGGAAAAATAAAAAAAACAATAAAAGATTGGAGCTCGGATGATCATTCAAATGTTATTATAACGACTGGTGGAACCGGGCTAACCGGAAGAGATCTTACTCCTGAAGCTCTAGAAGAAATTTTTGAGAAAAAAATAGATGGTTTTTCAACTATCTTTCACTTGATATCATATGAAAAAATCGGTACTTCTACCTTACTGTCAAGGACGACAGCTGGAATTTTAAATTCAACTTATATTTTTGCACTTCCTGGTTCACCAAATGCAGTCAAAGATGGGTGGGATAATATTTTGAAGTTTCAATTAGATAGAAGATTTAAACCTTGTAATTTCGTAGAAATAATTCCGAGGTTGGATGAAAAATAAAAATTAATTACAAATTCTTTTTTAAATCCTTAATACTTTCTTCAAAAATTTTAGAAGACATCTTACTATCAAAGTTCTGTTTTATGTAAGCCTTAGCTATTTCAAGCGATAGCTCTGTTGCCTTTAATTTTACTTCTTTAATAGCATCGCTTTCTACCTGTTTGATCTTAAGCTCCGATTGTTTTTTCTTCCTTTCAATATCTTCTGATAGTGATTTTTCCGCATTGGCTTTGAAGATTTTGGTATGCTCCTCAGCGTTTTTCAGTAAATTAACAATTTCGACATCCGCCTCTTCGAGTTTCTTTTTTTCTTTAGCGAGAATTATTTGGGCCTCTTCTCTTAAACTCCTTGCCTGCTCAAGTTCTTTTTGAATATTTAAAGATCTTTCATCAAGAACATTCAATATCCTCCTTGGTAAACGTAAGATTAAGATGAGACCCACAAAAATTATGAATGAAATTGCTACAAAAAATTCTGCGTTAAACATTACATTTCCCTAATTTATATCTTTAGACAACTTTTCAAGACTCTTCTTATCAACCTCTCCCGGAAGAATATTTGAGAGCATCTCAGCGGTTATTTCCTCAGCAATTTCTGAAATTCTAGACATAGCAAGATCTTTGTTTATGAGAATTTCATCTTCTGCTTTTTTTATTTCTTTTGAAATTTCTTCATCAAATTTTCTCTTTTCGCTATCATTCAGATCTAAGATTTTTTTTCTTGAAGAGTTGATCAATTCTAGTGATTTTGATTTCGCCTCTGCAATTTTTATGTCCAGTTCTTCTATTGCCAGATCAGTATCATTTGATAATGCTTTTGCTTTATCAATATCTTGAGCAATTATATCTTTTCTCTCTTCTATCACATCAGAAATTCTAGGAAGTGCGATCCTAGAAAGAATCAAATAAAGAAAAGAAAGACTAAGAAAAAGCCAAAATAGTTGTGGAACAAATGTTGAGAAATCTAGCTGTGGCATTTAGAAACTTTGTTAAAGTACAAACAAAAGTATCAAGGCAACAACTAATCCAAAAAGTCCAGTCGCCTCAGCAAGAGCAAAGCCAAGTAGTAAATTTGGAAACTGTGATTGAGCTGCGCTAGGATTCCTAAGTGCTCCCGACAAGTAATTTCCAAATATTATTCCTATGCCTATACCTGCGCCTGCTAAAGCTATACAAGCTATTCCGGCTCCAATTAATTTTGCTGCTTCAGGTTCCATATTAAATCTCCTTTTAAAAAAAATTATTAGTTAATGCATATGCAATGCGTCATTTAAATAGATACATGTTAAAATAGCAAAAACATATGCTTGTAAAAAAGCAATTAAAATTTCTAATCCAGTAAACGCAACCATTACGGCAAGAGGTAACCAACCTCCTAAAAAACCCATCAGTATAACAAAACCAGAAAAAACTTTTAGCATGGTGTGACCGGCCATCATGTTGGCAAATAACCTTACTGATAGACTTAACGGACGGGTAAAATACGAAATAAGCTCTATAACCACTAAAAGCGGTAACATGAAAATTGGAACCCCTTTAGGAACAAAGAACCCTAAAAAACCCATACCATGCTTTATAAAGCCAATTATTGTAACTCCAATGAATATAAGTATTGCTAATCCAAATGTTACCGCTATATGGCTTGTAACTGTAAAACCATAAGGTATCATACCCAGCATATTAAGAAAAAGAACAAACATAAAAATAGTAAAGATAAACGGGAAGTAGGTTTTACCCTGCGAACCAACATTCTGCCTTACCATATTTGATACAAATTCATAAGAAATTTCTACAACAGATTGTAAACGAGAAGGTATTATAGAATTTTTTCGTATCGAAAATATCATAAAAAAGCTAATTGCAGTAACCGCAATTAACATAAAGAGGGAGGAATTAGTAAAAGATATATCTAATCCACCCAAGTTTAAATCAATGTATTTTTTTATCTCAAATTGATGCATGGGGTCTACAGGAAAGGAGCCTGAAGTATGATGATTATTGATATTTTCTGCTGAAGCCATTTTCAAATACCTTATTTATTCAAATTTTTTGCTGTCTTTAAAACATTAAAAATACCAGCTGTTATCCCCAGGATAAAAAATACAATTAAGAACCATGGTGTGGTTCCAAGCCAACGATCTATTGACCAACCCATAACTCCACCAACTATCAAACCTGCAACCAAATCCGTACTTAGCCTAAAAGCCAGTCCAATAGGTGATGGAGAATTTAAGTTATCAGATTCTTTTTGATGATTGTCGTAATTTTCTTTTCCGAAATTAGATATTCTTTTAGATAATTCAGATGTTTTTTGTAAATTACTATTCATATCTTTTTGATCTTCTTTTTCTGATTTATCTATCAAAACACATCCAAAAAAATTACTATTAGGTAGCCTCAAATAGGTAACCTCAAAGTGAAATTACTAGCGTCATTACCAACTGTCAAGAATATTAATTTTTATTAAGTCATTGAATAATAATGATTTTTTTAAAAATAATTAAGCAATTTTTCTAATCTTTTCTGCAGCGTTCAAATCTACAGATACCAATTGGCTTACACCTTTCTCCTGCATAGTTATTCCAAAAAGACGATCCATTTTGGCCATCGTTAATGGATGATGAGTTATAATCAAAAATCTAGTGTTAACTGTAGAGGAAATCTCTTGAATTAAATTACAAAATCTTTCTACATTTGCATCATCTAAAGGTGCATCTACCTCATCAAGCACACAAATGGGTGAAGGATTTGTCAAAAAAACTGCAAAAATAAGCGAAAGAGCAGTTAAAGCTTTCTCTCCGCCTGATAAAGAAGACATAGAAATTAATTTTTTTCCCGGTAATTGAGCCAACACTTCAAGACCTGCCTCTAAGGGATCTTCCGAATCTATAAATTTTAACTCTGCTTGACCTCCTCCAAAGAAATTATTAAAAACTGTTTGGAATTTTTTATTAACTTGATCAAAAGCCTTCAGCATTCTTTGTCTTCCTTCCTTATTTAAGTCTTGAATACCGCCTTTGAGCTTTTTAATCGCATCCTCCAAATCTTTCTTCTCAGCTTTCATTTCATCAATTCTTTCTTTTATTTCACTCGCCTCTTGTTCTGCACGGAGATTTACTCCTCCTAATTCTTCGCGCTCATTCTTATATCTGTCTAACGTCGTAATTATTTCTTGTTCTTTTTCTAAATTAAATTCACTCTCTAGATCGGTTGTAACCAAAAGCTCTTCTACATTTGTCTTTAAATCTTTGGAAATTTGATCCTCAATTTCTTGCAAGCGAAGATTATTTGATTCACAGGTTGATTCTATTCTTCCTTTAGATTCCCTTAATATTGATTCGTCTTCAGATAGTTTCCTTATATCTGAAGAAATTTCTCTCAAATTATTTTCAACTCTTTCTAAAATATCAGCAGCTAAAGAACTTTCTTTTTGAGCATTATTTATCCTATCAATAATTTCTATTTTCTTTTCTTCGTTTTCTTTAGGAAGATTTCCAAATTTATCCAACTCATTTCTAAACCCGACCATTTGATCATTTTGTTTCTCTATTTGTTCATTGGCTTCTTTGATTCTCTTTTCGACATCTAGTGAGCTATTCTTATTTATCTCATACCTTTCAATATTTAGTCTTAAACTTGATATTTCCTGTTGGATTTCATTATTGCTTAATCTTAAATCCTCTAGAGAACCGAGATTACTATAAAAAATCTTTATCTCATCGTGTAGATTAGTGAGTCTATTTCTTTGAGCTAATCTTTCTGCTGCTGAACCTGGAGCTCCCGCTGAAACGACTAATCCGTCCCACCTCCAAAGGTCTCCTTCTATTGAAACAAGCCTTTGACCATATTTTAGTTTATGCATTAATTTTGCACCAATATGCTTCTCAACTAAACCGGTCTGATCTAAACGTCTCAAAAGAACATTTGATCCCTTAACAAAATTCGATAGAGGTAAAATGCCCGATGGTAATGAGTTTTCTTCTTTAATTTTGTCCATCTCAATCCAATGAATTGGAGAATTTTCTTCAATAGAATGGTAGAGCTCGTCACCAAGTAGGGCATCCAAAGCCTCCTCATAACCTTCATTAACTGATAATTCATTGATTAAGGCATTATCATTGTTTAATTGCTCTCCTATAAGTTTTTCTAATGCCTGTCTTTCCGCCAATAATTCAGTAATTAAGTTATAGTTTTTTTCGTTCTCCTTTAAAATTCCTAATAATTTAGATAATTCCTTTTCAAGTTCATCCTTATCGAGATTTTCCAATAAAGAATTTTTTTCATCAATATTTTTACCTTCAAGATCATTGATAATCTGCTTTTCTCTTTTCAATTGTAATATTGAAGTTGTTATGAGGTTATTAAGTTCATTTTTTCTTTTTTCAGATCTAGAAAAATCTTCATGTAAACCTTCCAATTCAATTGTTAATCTTTGAAGTTTTGAAGAGGAGTTATTTGCTTCATCTTTAAGCTTTGGAATTTGATCTTGTAATTTTAATTCTTCGGTTTTCTTGTTGGTAATTTTTCCAACAAGATTTTCATGATTGTCTTTAACTTTTTTAAGCTCTTCTAAACTTTTATTGTTTTCATTCGATACAATCTTGTATCTCAACGCAAGAAGATTTGCCTCTGTTTTCCTAATTTTTTCTGATAACGATTTGTATCTATTTGCTTCTCTAGATTGCTTATTTAACGATCGCATTTGTGATAAAAGCTCTTTTAGAACATCATCAAGTCTTTCAAGGTTAGCTTCAGCAGAATTAATTCTAAGCTCTGCCTCATGCCGTCTTACATGAAGACCTGATATCCCAGCAGCATCTTCTAAGATTCTCCTCCTTTCTTCCGGTTTTTGATCTATTAACTCTTGAATTTGCCCTTGTTTAACTAAAGAAGGCGATCTTGCCCCTGTCGCGGCATCGGCAAAAATCATCTGGATATCTCTTGCTCGAGTATCCATTCCATTAACCTTATAAACGGATCCAGATTCTCTTTCTATTCTTCGTGTAATTTCAATAATATCAGAATTATTACATATCTGGGGGGCATCTCTTTCTTTGTTGTTCATTACCAGAGTTACTTCTGCGGAATTTCTCGCTGGCCGATTTTGTGTTCCAGAAAAAATCACTCCATCCATATTTGGTGCCCTCATGGATTTATAAGAAGCTTCTCCCATTACCCATCTCAAGGCTTCTACAAGATTAGATTTTCCACATCCATTTGGACCTACTACACCGGTCAACCCCTTCCCAATATCAATCTCAACTGGATCTACAAAAGACTTAAAACTGGATAAACGAATCTTACTAAAATCCAACATTAACCTCCGTAAGGCTTTTATTTAGTATTTTAATTGTTTCCTAGATATTCAAGAATCGTTTCAAAATCTAAAGTCGTAAGCCTACTTTCATTCACGAAGATTGCCGGTGTGCCATTTACACCAAAACGGTTAGTAGCCATTTTTTGATTGTTTTCAATTTGTGAAAACAAAGTCTTATTTTTTAAACACATTTCAACCTCTTTTTCGGATAAACTGGCCAATCGTGCAACCTTTAATAATCCATTATAGGGATTCTCGTTATCGAACAACCATTGATCTTGGGTTTTTAATAAGACATTTATAACTGCAAAATACTTTTCGTCTCCAGCACAATGTGCAATCATAGAACCAGCCATGGCATAGCGATCTATTGGAAAATCTCGAAAGATATATTTTACTTTTCCTGTATTTATAAGTTCTGTTTGAATTTTAGGAAAAACTTCGTTGTGGAATACTGCGCAATGAGGGCATGTAAGGGAAGCATATTCAATTATAACATTCTTTGGATTGTTGATTTCTAAAACGTGATCTCCTTCTAAGGGAGCTAAGACTCCTCTAGACGAAGTTACATTAGAATTTAAATTTTGTAGGTTATTAGAAGAAATTTCTGATGGGCTAAAAAAAAGAATTCCCAAAATGGCAAAAACCAAGAAAACTCCAGCCAATACGATAATGTTTTTTCTATTCATAATAATAAATACAATTAATAGTCTATTAAAAACCTTTTATGTTATTCATTACAACTTTATTTTACATTTATTATTTTATTTATTTTCAACGTAAGTATTTCTGAATCTCAATCTATTAACAGCCTTATATCCATAATAATTATTAATTTTTTTTATAATATCGACTTTAATGTATTCCATTTCTGTAGCTGTTGCTCCATCCGTTGCAATAGTCAAAATGCCACCACCTTTTTGAATTCTAATTTTTTCAGGGACAGAAATTTTTGAAAACTCTTCTCCAACAATCTCTTTCCAATTATCTATTACAAATTTTTTGGTAAAACCTTGTCTATTGTAAAAAGGTTTAGAAATTTTTGAAACAAACCATCCAAGTTGCATTGGTACTGACAAATCTTTATTATTCTTATTCATTCTTTATTCAAACCTTAGAAAACATGGCTATAAAAGATTATAACAATTTACATAAAAATGTTCTTCATTGGTATGATAACAATAAACGAGACTTACCGTGGAGAAAAACTAAAAATCAAAAAATAGATGCCTACAAAATCTGGGTTTCTGAAATCATGCTTCAACAAACAACCGTTAAAGCGGTGATACCATACTACAGTAGTTTTATTAAGAAATGGCCAAATGTAAAGAAACTGTCCAAAAGCAATGTAAATGAAATTTTGGAATTTTGGTCAGGTTTGGGATATTATTCAAGAGCTAAAAATTTACACAACACTTCTAAGATTGTTACTAAAAAATTTAATGGTGTCTTTCCTGATAATTATCAAGATTTAATAAGTTTACCTGGAATAGGTAAATATACTGCTGGAGCAATCTTATCTATTGCATTTAATAAAGATGCTTCAGTTGTAGATTCCAATATCGAGAGAATTATTTTAAGGCTTAACGCAATAAAAAAGGACCCAAAAAGAGCAAGAAAGGAAGTTGAAGAAATTGCAAAAAGATTTACTCCCTCTAAAAGAGTGGGAGATTATGTTCAAGCTTTAATGGATATAGGATCTTCAATTTGTAAGAGCAAAAATCCTAACTGCATAAACTGCCCTATAAATTTTCGTTGCATAGCATATAAAAAAGGGTTAACCGCTGAAATTCCTTTAAAACAAAGAAAAATAATTAAAAAGCTCAAGAAGGGGATTGTCTTTTGGATTACATCAAAAAATAATAACGTATACCTAAGAAGACGACCAGATAAAGGCATTTTACCTGGTACATTAGGTTTTCCTTCTACAAAATGGTCAGAAGAAAGATTAACTGCAAAGGAAAAAGAGTTTTCTGGAATAAACAACTGGCAAACAATGTCGGGGGAAATAAATCATTCTTTTTCTCACTTCGATTTACAGCTTAAGATTTACGCAAAATATGGTTTTAATGAAAAGGAGCTCAAAGGAGAGTGGAAACAAAAGTCAAAAATTGAAAAGATTGGTTTGCCAACACTAATGAAAAAAATATACTTACATGCTCTAAATGTAGAAAAGAACAAAATATGAATAATCAGTATAGTAAAACGGGTGAGAAGGTCCTCGAAAAATGTAAAAAAAAGAATGCAGATAATGCAGATGTTATAATTATTAAAAACTTTACATCATATTCTAGCTGTCGACTTGGAGAACTTGAAGAAATAGAGCAATCAGAATCTAAAATTCTAGGTATAAGAGCCTTTGTTGGCAATAAGAATGCTATCATATCAACAAGTGATTTTTCAGAGTCTTCGATAAACAATTCAGTTGAACAGGTGGTTCAAATGGCCGAATTGGCTCCAGATGATCCTTATTCTTTTATTGAAGAAAAAGAAAACGATGAATCCATAACTAATCTTGATCTTTACGATAGTTATGAATTATCAGCCCAAGAACTTGAAGATAAAGCCAAAGAGGCTGAAAATTCTGCGCTAGCATGTGTGGGTATAAAAAATTCAAACGGAGCTTCTGCTTCACAATCAAAATCTAATTATTACATTGCTAATTCTAAGGGATTTTCCGGTTTTTATAAGAAAAGTAACTTCTCTATTTCTTGTTCTGTTATTGCGGAAAAGAATGGAAAAATGGAGACTGACTATGATTTTGATACCAAATTACATTACAAAGATCTATCCGATAGTAAAGAAATTGGTAAATCCTGTGCAAAAAGAGTTCTTGATAAATGTAATCCCAAAAAAATTAAGACCTGCAAAGCCAATATAATTTTTGAACCAAGAATAGCTAGATCTATCATTTCTCATTTTTCTTCTGCTATTTCCGGATCTGCAATAGCAAGAAAATCTAGCTTTCTCATTAATGAATTTGGGAACAAAATAATGAAAAATAATATTAGAATAATTGATAACCCATTATTAATTAGGGGATTATCATCAAGACCATTCGATGCCGAGGGAGTTATAGGAGAAGAAATAGATCTAGTAAAAGACGGTGTAATTTTATCTTGGCTTCTCGATAATTCAACAGCAAAACAATTAAACATGAAAACAAATGGACGTGCAAGTAGGTCTGTATCAAGCCCCCCAAGCCCAAGCCCAACTAATCTATATTTGGAAAAAGGACCTTTAAGTCCACTAGACTTAATAAAAGATGTAAATGAAGGCTTTTATATAACTGATTTAGTTGGTCAGGGCGTTAATATGGTGAACGGTGACTATAGTCGCGGAGCAGTTGGATTCAAGATTGAAAATGGGGAAATAACATTTCCTGTAAATGAAATAACAATCGCAGATAATTTACTAAATATGTTTAAGAAAATGACTCCCGCAAATGACCTGTCTTTCAATTTTGGTATTAATTCACCAACTTTACTAATTGAGGATATGACTGTTGCAGGAATTTAAACCCTCTAAAGAACACTCCATTGCAAAAGAAGCTATAATGGGAGCAGGAAAAATTGCTCTCAAATGGTTTCAAAATGATCCAAAATCTTGGACTAAGGATGATGGAACACAAGTCTCAGAAGCTGATATTGAAATTAATGATTATTTATCAGAAAAAATTAACAAGAAATTAAAAAAAATTGGATGGCTGTCAGAGGAGAATCATGATGATTATTCTAGATTGGAATTTAGTAAGGTGTTTTTAATTGACCCTATAGATGGAACTAAGTCTTTTCTAGAAGGTAAAGAAGATTTTTCTATCTCTGTAGCACTAATTGAGAAAGGAAGACCAATTTCCGCCTTGATTTTAAACCCAGTTTATAACGAATTGTTTGAAGCTGAATTAAATAAAGGATCTTGGATGAACTCTATCAGAATAAGAGTTTCAAATAATAAAAATTTGGATGGCTCGAGAATGTGTGCTTTTAAACCTATGTTTAGCCACCCCGCTTGGAAAGAACCTTGGCCTAAAATGGTAATTAAAAATAAAAATTCTATAGCCTATCGGATGGCTCTTGTAGCTATGGGTAAGTTTGATGTTATGATGGCCCTCAATCCGAAAAATGATTGGGATATTGCTGCAGGCGATCTTTTAGTGACTGAGGCTGGAGGAGAAGTTACCGATCACCTAGGAGAGAAAATGACTTATAATAAAAAAGAAATTAAAAAAAAATCGGTGGTTGGAGGATGTAAAGATATCCATATTAAAATAATTGAAAGGGTTAAAGACCTACCACTGTAGAAACTATTAATGATTTGGATAATTAATTGAAAAGAAATAAATACATCTTCATAAAATTCTTCCTACTATTATTATTTCTTTCTGCAAATTTTCATACTAATGCAGAAACTCAAGATCCACTTGAACCAACAAATCGCGCGATTCATGAATTCAATGACAAAGTCGATCAGTTTATCCTCAGACCTGTTTCTTTGGGATATAGTTATTTACCTAACCCCCTTGAAAAAGGTATATCCAATGCCCTGCGGAATATTGGGGAACCAATTAATTTTACTAATTATATTTTTCAAGGTGACATCGAATCCTCTTTGAATACTTTGGGAAGATTTGTAATTAACTCTACAATTGGTTTCTTTGGTCTTTTTGATGTTGCAGATAAAATGGGATTAAAAAAAAATTATACTGACTTTGGATATACTCTAGAGATTTGGGGAGTCCCAGAAGGAGACTATTTAGTTATACCTTTTTTTGGACCGAGAACTACAAGACATCTTGTTGGAAACGTTTTAGATCTTATAACAAATCCACTTAACTACTATTTACAAGACGAATACATACTTGTTAGATCCTCTCCAACACTCTTGTACGCCTTATCATCTCGGTCATCAAATATGGAAACTATAGATAATCTTAGGGAAACTTCGATAGATTATTATAGTTCCCTTAAATCTATCTACACTCAAAATAGAAAGTCTTTCAGTATTAGTGCGGATGATGATATTAATGAAATGGGAGATTTTTTTGATTCTTTTAATGAAATTCAAGACTAAAAGATGAAGATATTTAAATCACTAGCCTTTTTTTTATATATTTTGGCTTTTGTTTTTTTCTGTGACGTTACTTATGCCGATCAGAATCTTGATTCACCGGAAGAATATATTCAATTAATTGGAAATAAAACTTTAGGTGTCTTAGATAGAGAAGATTATACTTCAATAGAAAAAATTGATCAAATATCAAAAATCCTTACAGCTAATCTTTCCGTAAAAAGAATAGCCTATTTCGTCTTGGGCCCATATAGAAAAAACTTATCCCTTGTAGAATCGGAAAGATATATAAACCTCGTTAAAAGATTTATATCAGAAGTTTATGCTAAAAGATTATTGTCTTACTCGCACGGGATTATAAATGTAAAAAATTCTAAAGACAGAGGTAAATTGGGAATAATAATTAACTCCTCAATAACTTTTGCAGACAATCCAAACCCTATAAGAATTGATTGGTGGGTTATAGAAAATAATCTCGGTCAATTAAAAGTCTTCGATATAAGGGTGTCTGGGGTATGGATGGCCCAAGAGCAAAGATCAACATTTACAGCCTTTCTAAGCAAAAATAATGGGAGCATAAACAAGTTAATGCAAAGAATGGAAGTACAGTTGGAATAACAATCCGGTGAAGTTTCTGGTTAAAAATTGCAAGCGGCATAAATCCTGAAAAGAATAAATGGTGGGCCCGGCAGGATTCGAACCTGCGACCCAACCGTTATGAGCGGTTTGCTCTAACCAACTGAGCTACGGGCCCAATAATGCTACTATTATAGATTAATTGTCGAGAAAGCTACGTAATTTTTTAGACCGTGTGGGATGCTTTAATTTTCTTAAGGCCTTAGCCTCAATTTGTCTTATACGCTCCCTAGTAACAGAAAATTGTTGGCCTACTTCTTCAAGCGTGTGGTCCGTATTCATACCAATTCCAAACCTCATTCTAAGAACTCTTTCTTCTCGAGGTGTCAACATAGCTAATACTTTTGTAGTAGTTTCTCTCAAATTAGATTGGATTGCTGCATCCACAGGTAGTAAAACATTCTTATCTTCAATGAAATCACCTAAATAACTATCTTCTTCATCTCCAACGGGAGTCTCTAATGATATTGGTTCTTTGGCTATTTTTAGAACTTTTCTCACCTTATCCAAAGGCATTTTAAGCTTTTCAGATAACTCTTCAGGTGTTGGTTCTCTTCCTATTTCATGAAGTATTTGTCTAGATGTTCTTACGAGTTTATTTATTGTTTCTATCATATGAACAGGAATACGAATAGTTCTTGCTTGGTCAGCTATCGAACGTGTTATCGCTTGTCTTATCCACCAAGTTGCATAGGTAGAAAATTTATACCCTCTTCTATATTCAAATTTATCAACAGCTTTCATTAAACCAATATTACCTTCTTGGATTAAATCCAAAAATTGTAATCCCCTATTGGTATACTTTTTAGCTATAGAAATTACCAAACGAAGATTTGCTTCAACCATCTCTTTCTTGGCAATGCCTGCTTCTCTCTCTCCTTTTTGTACCTTAAGTACTATTTTTCTAAATTCTTCTATTTGAAGTCCTGTTTCTTCTGATAGAAACCTAATATCTTTAAAGATATCTTTGATTTGTTTTCTATTTTCTTTTACAAAACTTTGCCAGCCTTCTCTTTTTAATCTAATAACACGGTTTATCCACGTCACATCTAATTCATTACCATAATATTCCTTCAAAAAGTCATTCCTCTTAACGCCTGAATCATTTGCAAGTTTCCATAAAGAAATTTCTAAATCTACTAATCTTTTATTTATGTCATAAAGATGATCTAGAAGAGCTTCAATCCTGTTTACATTCAAAGAAAGTTTTTTCATTAGATTTTTTAATCCAACTGACAAATCTTCATATGAATGAGATTGTCGCGGTGTTAGATCTTTCTTTTTCTTTTTCAAGTTGTTTCTTTTATCTTGAAGAGTTCTTAACTTCTTATATTTAAGAGATATTTCGTCAAAGACTTCAAAAACTTGTGGTCTGAGCTCAGCTTCCATAGCTGCTAGAGAAAGATTATTGTCATAATCATTATCATCGTAATTATTTTCTTCTGAATTATTCGAAGAATCTTCATTTGAATCTTCTTTTGACTTACTCTTTTCCTGGCCATTACTAGCTATTTTATTATTTTTTATTTCTGGTCCAGAATAAGAAGCATCCAAGTCTATAATGTCACGAAGTAGAATTTGACCTTCGTTAAGTTCATCTCTCCAAATTATAATCGCCTGAAATGTTAATGGGCTTTCACATAGACCTTCAATCATTGCTTCTTTTCCGGCTTCTATACGCTTTGCTATCGCTATTTCACCTTCTCTTGACAACAAGTCCACAGAACCCATTTCTCTTAAGTACATTCTTACAGGATCATCAGTTTTTTCAGTTTTTTCTACGGGTGCTTTCTTGCTTGTAGGAGTTTCAGCGCTTGCCTCTTCTTGTTCCTCATGCTCAACAACACTTATACCCATCTCTGAAAGCATTGATGTCACGTCCTCGATTTGCTCCGAAGAGAATTCATCAGAAGGCAAAACTTTGTTAAGAACTTCATAAGTTACATAACCAACGGATTTTGCTGATTTAATCATTCGCTTCACAGCATTATCAGTTATATCCAGTAAAGGTTTGTCTGAGTTGTTTTGCTCAATTTTTTTTGATTTTTTCTTATTATCCGTCATATTTTTCAGCTATTGATTTAATTTTAATATCTTTTTGTTCCAAAAGACTTACAAATTTTTCTTCTTCTTGCTCATCTGATACATTCATGTCCATCAAATGTAATTCTTGTTCTAGCCCTTTTATATGCTGATCGTCGCGTAAAATTTCAAGCCATAAATTTGAAATAACTTCTATATTAGAATTTTCTTGTTTAGACCAGTACTTCTTTGAAAATTTTAGTTCATTATCTAAAAAACTGGCTAAATCTGTGGAAATAAACTTACGCAGTTTATCGGTATCTATCTCACTTTCTTGGCTATAAAAGGTAACGATTTTATCACGAATTTCTTTTAATCCTTTATGATCAATAATTGCTGACTCTAAATCATCATATTGATTAATGATAATCTCAGGAAAAATCAATATGGCTGAAATGATTAAAGACTCTAAACCTGAGGGTAATTTGGCTCCTTTCCCTAGGGTACTTTTTTTTATGAAATTAGACCCAATTCGCGAAATTGGAGTCTCCCTTCTTCTAATCATAGGTTGTTTGTTTGAAAATAAAAGGTCCAAAGATTCCTTGAAGAAAATTCCATAATGTTTCCTTATACCTTTATCGGAGATTTTAGATAATATTTCTCGAAGATCTGTTTCGAAGCCAGCTTTTCCTTCTGGGGTCGATACATCTGAACTGTCCATAACATTATTCCAAATTTCTTTATTCATAGGTGTTGGGTTGTTTAAGAGGTCCTTAAAACCATCAATACCTTTAGATCTTACATAATCATCAGGATCATAATTGTTATCAAGGTTAATAAACCTTAATGTTTTTCCGGGTTTAATTTTTCTTAAAGCAATATCAGAAATTCTTTTAGAGGCCTTTTTACCAGCCTCATCTCCATCAAAACAAAGTATAGGGTTATCTGAAATTTTCCAAATTAGGTCCAATTGCTTATCTGTAACAGCTGTTCCTAAAGGAGCTACAACATTTTCAATACCTTTAGAAAATAAACTAACAACGTCCATATATCCTTCTACCACTAAAAGCTCGTCTCCTTTGTTAATTCGTGATTTAACATTTGAAAAATTATATAATAAAGAACCCTTATGAAAGATATTTGTTTCAGGTGAGTTCATATACTTTGGTTGATCGTTAGAATCTAAAACTCTTCCACCAAAACCCACAGTTTTACCCATAGGATTTGAAATAGGAAACATTAATCTATTGCGGTACCTATCATAAGTTTGAGATTCTTTTTTCTCACTCTTTATAACTAATCCTGACGAGACCATAATCTCTTCGCTAATGTTTTTACTTTTTAGGAAATCCTTAAGGCTTGAGTAATTATCAATAGCATATCCGAGTCCATGGATCTTTACAGCGTTTTTACTGATATCTCTTTGATTAATATACTCTATTACCTTTGAATTATTACCTTGGGATAGGTTTGAAATAAAAAATTCTTTAGCCACATTAATCGCATCAATTAATTGATTATTGAGACTGATCTTATATTCCTCTGCCTTAGTTAAGGACTTCAACTCTACACCAGCAAGTTCTGCTAACTGTTCTACTGCCTCTGGAAAACTTAAACCTTCAACCTCTACTAGAAAAGTAAAGATATCACCGTGTTTATTGGATGAAAAACAATGATAAAACTGTTTTTCGTCATTTACTGTAAAAGAAGGTGTCTTTTCATTTTGAAAAGGTGAAAGCCCCAAATATTCTTTTCCTTTTTTTTGAAGATTTATCTTTTTTCCTACTACGTCGGAAATTAATATTTTGTCTTTTATTTCTGCGAGAAGAGACTTAGAAAATTTCATTTTAAAATTATACCCTATCCCTCTAATTTTTCTTTAACTATTTTAGAGGCAAGGCCTAAATTCATTTTTCCTGAAAATTTTTCTTTCAAAATTGACATAGCCGAACCCATATCTCTCATTTCTTTGAAATCATTTTCATTTAATATATCATTAACAATTTCATGTGTTTCCTCATCACTCAATTGATTTGGCATAAATTCTTCTATTATCTTAATTTCTTCATTTTCTTTATCCTGAAGATCTTTCCTTCCACCCTTTTCGAACGTTACTGCAGCTTCTCTTCTTTGTTTGATCATTTTAGAAAGTATTTGAATAATATCCTCATCTTTTATTTGATTGCTATTAGAAGGTCTCCTACTAATCTCCAAATCTTTAATTGATGCATTAATCATTCTCAAGGTTGATACACGAAGAATATCTCTTTCTTTCATCGATTTGACGAGTTCTTCTTTAATTAAATCTTCTAACATTTTCTTTTATTAATCTCTTATCTAATGATACTTTGGATCGACAGATTCTTCAAAGATATTAAAAAATTAATCTAATTTTAAACTCTTCTTGACGTTGGTATGTAGTATTTATAGATTCCGACAATTTGTGTTTTATAAAATTGATTCGTTTTTATGATGAATCTGAATAACCGGAGAAAGATTGTGGCAATTTCTCAAGATATGTTAGGTAATACTTTTTCTAAAATCTATTATCATAACTCTTTTTTTTTATTGGGTATCTTATATGTCTAAGTGGATTGATCAAAATCCTACTGGTGCAATAGTATTAAAAGATGGAAGTATTTTTGAAGGTTTTGGGCTTGGTTATGTAGGTCAGGTCACTGGAGAGGTTTGCTTTAATACGGCTATTTCAGGTTACCAAGAAATCATGACTGATCCATCTTATTGTTCTCAAATAATAACCTTCACCTTTCCTCATATAGGAAATGTGGGAGTCAATCGTCTTGATTATGAATGCCTATCTAAACCTTTCATATCTGGAATTATACTAGGATCTGGAATTACTTCTCCATCTAACTGGAGATCAGAAAAAAATTTAAATAGGTGGTTAAAAGAAAACAAGATAGTAGCAATTGCAGAGGTAGATACTAGAGCAATAACAAATCATATTCGGGTGAATGGATTAATTGACGGAACTATTGTTAATAATCCATCTGGCGTAAAAGAATTTGATAAGTATTTGAAAGAATCTAAAAAATGGGGGGGAATAGTTGGTAAGGATCTTGCTATCAAAGTATCAACTAAGAAAAAATACGTTTGGAAGGAACCTGAAGTTGGCATATATAAAAAAAAGGAAATAAAAAAATCTTCATCACACATTGTTGCAATAGATTATGGTATTAAAAAAAACATACTTAGGTGCTTATCTTCAAGATTTAATAAAATAACAGTAGTGCCATGTAATTATACGTATGAGGAAATAAAAAAATTAAAACCTGATGGAATTTTCTTGTCTAATGGTCCTGGTGATCCAGAAGCAACGGGTTCTTATGCAATAAAAATAATCAAGGAGATAATAGACCAAGAAATCCCTACTTTCGGCATTTGCCTAGGTCACCAAATATTAGCTTTGGCTCTTGGCGGTAAAACTAATAAAATGCATCAAGGCCATCATGGTGCAAATCATCCCGTTAAAGATATGGAAAGCGGTCAAGTAACTATAACATCAATGAATCATGGTTTTGCAGTAGATTATAAATCTTTACCTAGTAATATTATTCAAACTCACTTGAGTCTTTTTGATGAAAGCAATTGCGGAATAAAAATTTCAAACAAACCTATATTTTCTGTCCAACATCATCCTGAGGCTTCACCAGGCCCAAATGATTCATACTACTTATTTGATAAATTTCTAAATCTTGTTGAGATAAACAAATATGCCTAGACGAGATGACATTAAAAGTATTTTAGTTATTGGTGCTGGTCCAATTATTATTGGGCAAGCTTGCGAATTTGATTATTCTGGTACCCAAGCCTGTAAAGCTCTTAAAGGTGAGGGATATAGGGTTATTTTGATAAATTCTAACCCCGCTACAATTATGACAGACCCAGAAACTGCTGATGCGACCTATATAGAGCCTATTACAGCCGAAGTTATAAAGAAGATTATAGAAAAAGAAAAACCTGATGCACTATTGCCTACTATGGGTGGTCAAACGGCATTAAATGTTGCCCTAGAAATTTCTGAAACTGGATTCCTGAGGGAAAAGAAGGTTGAACTTATTGGAGCAAATGAAAAAGCTATTTCTAAAGCAGAAAATAGAGAGAAATTTAAAAAGGCAATGAATTCAATTGGGCTTGAAACCCCAAAATCTTATATTGCTCATTCTTTATCAGAAGCAAAAAAACAATTAAAAATTATTGGGCTACCTGCAGTTATAAGACCTTCTTTTACTCTAGGAGGAACGGGTGGTGGAATTGCAAAAAATTATGATGAATTTGAAATTATTGTCGAGGAAGGGCTAAATATTTCACCAAATAGTGAGGTCTTGGTAGAAGAATCTGTAATTGGGTGGAAAGAGTTCGAAATGGAAGTAGTGAGAGACAAATCTGATAATTGTATAATAATATGCTCCATTGAAAATATTGACCCAATGGGTATCCATACCGGAGATTCGATTACAGTTGCTCCAGCCTTAACATTAACTGACAAGGAGTATCAAGAGTTAAGAAACGCATCAATTAACACTCTAAGGGAAATAGGTGTAGATACGGGCGGTTCAAATGTTCAATTTGCAATTAACCCTAAAGACGGAAGAATAGTTATTATAGAAATGAATCCTAGGGTTTCAAGATCTTCAGCTCTAGCCTCAAAAGCGACTGGATTTCCGATTGCTAAGATTGCAGCTCTTCTAGCTGTTGGTTATAATTTAGACGAACTCATAAATGATATAACCAAAACGACCCCCGCAGCCTTTGAGCCATCAATAGACTATGTTGTAACAAAAATACCCCGATTTGCTTTTGAAAAATTTCCTGGATCAAAACCCCTACTAACAACTTCTATGAAATCCGTTGGAGAAATCATGTCTATAGGTGGCAATTTTAAAGAATCCTTCCAAAAAGGTCTCAGATCTTTAGAAAATGGTCTTAATGGCTTGAATAATTTAAATAGAGATATTGAGAAAATATGGACTAAAAAGGAGTTAAAAAATCTATTATCGCAAAATGTACCTGAAAGATTTCTTTTAGTAGGTGAAGCTCTTCGGAATAATTTCTCAGTTGAGGAGGTATGCTCAATAACTAAATATGACCCTTGGTTTATAGATCAAATAAATGAAATAATTGAATGTGAAGAACTGGTAAAAAAAGATGGAATACCAAAAGATGAAATAAATATGAGATGGTTAAAGTCACAAGGATTTTCTGATGCTCGTTTATCAGAACTTAGCGGGTTGAATGAAAGAAATGTTAGAGAAATCAGACATAAACTTGGAGTAAGGCCAGTCTACAAAAAAGTAGACACTTGTGCAGCAGAATTTGAAACAAAAACAGATTATATGTATTCAACTTATGCAAAAAATTTGTATTCTACTAATAAATTCTGTGAATCTTCGCCCTCTAAAAAGGATAAGGTAATTATTCTTGGCGGTGGTCCAAATAGAATTGGTCAAGGGATAGAGTTTGATTACTGTTGTTGTCACGCATCATTTGCACTTTCGGATTTGAACCTAGAGAGCATCATGATTAACTGTAATCCTGAGACAGTATCAACAGATTATGATACTTCAGATAGGTTATATTTTGAGCCCTTAACCCTAGAAGATGTAGTAGAAATTGTTGAGAATGAATCTTCAAATGGTAACTTACTGGGGTTAATAGTACAATTTGGAGGGCAAACGCCCCTTAAACTTGCCAAGGAATTTGAAACTAATGAAATAAATGTGAAGATCCTTGGAACTAGCCAAGATGCTATTGATCTTGCTGAAGATAGAGATAGATTTAAGGAGTTAGTAAACTCGCTGAATATACTTCAGCCAAATAATGGAATAGCCAGATCTTCAAGTGAAGCTATAAAAATAGCTGAAAATATTGGGTATCCAGTTGTGATAAGGCCTTCATATGTTTTAGGAGGAAGGGCAATGGAAATAGTCCATTCTCCAAATCAACTTGAAAAATATATAAATGAAGCCGTCATGGTTTCAGGGTCTAGCCCAGTTCTAATAGATTCATACCTAAGGGATGCTATTGAAGTTGACATAGATGCGCTATCTGATGGAAAAGATGTCTACGTAGCTGGTATCTTGGAGCACATCGAAGAAGCGAGAGTTCACTCTGGTGATTCTGCTTGCTCAATGCC
>UINC01001044.1_pt1 | contig 31670 bp, 28 predicted proteins | sample 5385821 | NCBI WGS metagenome assembly UINC01 (sample SAMEA4666929, study PRJEB26691) | marine metagenome | isolation source: Pacific Ocean | place: Pacific Ocean | collected 2011-10-13 | reverse complement strand
ATTTTATTGGTCTGCGTTTGTGATGGTTGGACGTAATACTTAAAAACATGGAGCAGTTAGTCATTCATGGGGGGGCTGGAGTTTTGGAAGGAAAAGCCGGTGAAGCTCAGAAAATGCATGAGTCCCTTTGTCTGATATGGGAGGAGACCTTTGATGCTCTTCGAAAAGGTTCGGCAGAGGAAGCGGTTCGGCATGGAATCCGTATGCTGGAGGATGAACCTGTTTACAATGCCGGAACTGGATCCAAGCTTCAGGCAGACGGTCAGATACGCATGAGTGCGGCCTTGATGGACGGAACTAAAAATCGGTTTTCTGGTGTGATCAATGTTCAAAATATCCGGAATCCTATTGAGGCAGCCGCATCGCTGTCTGGAGAAAAACATTCAGTTTTAAGTGCTGATCAGGCAACAGAGTTCTGCAGAAAAAAAGGTTTCCCTGAATATAACCCAGTAACTGAGTTCCGCTTGCAGGAATTCGAAAAAAAGTGTGTCGGAATACACGGAACAGTCGGAGCAGTGGCACTTGATAATGAAGGGCGAATTTTTGCGGGGACATCAACAGGTGGAATTGGCTGCGAAATTCCCGGACGTGTCAGCGACAGTCCTACTGTCGCAGGCACATATGCCTCAACGAAAGCTGGAGTTTCTTGCACAGGAATTGGTGAACAAATTACTCAGCAAGCTGCTGCCGCAAAGGTGGTAACCCGGGTTGAAGATGGAATGTCGCTGCATGATGCGGTTGCCAGAACTATGAGGGAAAGTGACTACTTCAATTACCTGTATGGTTTGATCAGCCTGGACTCAGAGGGACATGTTGAGGTGGGAAAAACAACGGCTTTGGGTGATGTATTTTATGCGTTTCACGACGGAGAAAAAATCCGTACTTTTTGTTCGTGATTAATTATTTCAGTTTTCGTTTTTTGCTGCAAACTTTTCACGCTCATCATCCAGCCAATTTCCGAGAAACAACTGTTGCGAATCTGGCATTTTATAACGTTGTTCAAGGATGAAATTCTCCAAAAACGGGCCTGTTTGCAACAGAAATTGATTGTGCCAGGCTCCACTGCGGATCAATCTTGCATCATAGCGTAATTCGCCGATGCCCATTTGCCGTTGAAAACGAAAACGCTGCAAGCTGTAACCTGATGCAATAAAAACCAATTCGATGGCTGATGCTTCAAGATCGAAATTTATGCGGAAATGCCCATTCTTTTCTGGGGATATCACCCTTGCTTTTGGAGCATAAAGTGGAGATTCGTTTTCAAACTGAATGAATTGTGAATAATATTCAAGGACGACGATGAACCCTTTTGATTCCAGGACATTTCCGCTTTCTTCCAGCAAAGAGCCTTCAATCCACCGTGTTCCCCATCCGGGGCGATAGTTCAACGACTCCGGATAGCAACCTCCGAACAAAGTAGGTGTCAATAGAAAAAACAGGAAAAAATAGCGCATTTATCAGTAATCGTAAAAAAAATTGGACCTATCCTGAAGATAAGCTAAACCCTCAGAATTGCAAGTTTTTGTTACATTTTTACCATTGTTACTTGAACTTTGAAGTTCTTGACCCGGCAGTTTAGTTTTGCTAAACTTACACAACTGGATTTTATTTGGTCTGAGGCAGTAAATGAGATAAGCATTTACAGAAAAAATCACACCTCGCTGGTAACAAACTCCTTCATCACTATCCAACCATCCTCACAATACCTTAAGCGGTACAGGGAAAAAATGTGGAAAAAAGTAAATAAAATATTTGGTAACGAAAACGCAAAAACACTTAAGGGCTACCGAAAAGTAGTGGAAAAAATAAATGCGCTTGAACCTGAAATGCAGGCTATTGAGGATAAAGATTTTTCCAAAAAAACGGCAGAATTTCAAACACGTCTTGAAGATGGTGAATCTCTGGATGACTTGATTCCTGAAGCTTTTGCTTTAGTTCGTGAAGCATCGCAGCGAGTAATTGGAGAACGTCATTACGACGTGCAGTTGCAGGGAGGGCTGGCCTTGCATCATGGGAACATTGCTGAAATGGCAACAGGTGAAGGAAAAACCTTGTCGTCTACTTGTCCAGTTTATCTCAATGCACTAACCGGAAAAGGTGTACACATTATTACGCCAAATGATTATTTGGCAAAACGTGACAGCAATTGGATGGGGGCGATTTTTGAATTTCTCGGTTTGAGTGTCGGTTTGATTCAACACGGTTTATATGATGATGACCGTCGTAGAGCTTATGCAGATGATATTACATATGGTACAAACAACGAGTTTGGTTTTGATTATTTGCGTGACAACATGAAATATTCCCTTGAGGAATATGTTCAGCGTGAATTCAATTTTGCTGTGGTCGATGAAGTTGATAGCATACTTATTGATGAAGCACGAACTCCGTTGATTATCAGTGGTCCAACAGAAGATAACGTAGAGAAATATCACCAAATTAATAAATTTGTTTACGGTCTCAGTCGTGAAATCCGTAAGGAGGAAGTGGGTAAACTTCCACAGGATCAAATGCACAATATAGCTGAAAATTTGGAAGAACTGGAAGATCATGATATCGTGCGTGATGGCGATTATGCCCTTGATGAACGAGCACGCAGCATTAATCTAACTGATCAGGGTTCTGTGAAAATTGAAGGACGTCTGCAAGATCTACTGGTTAAAGATACAAGCCTGTTTGATTATGAAAACATGGAAATATTACACCATGTTAATCAGGCACTGAAAGCTCACTACATGTTCAATAAAGATGTTGATTATGTAGTTCAGGAAGGTCAGGTGATCATTGTTGATGAGTTTACCGGACGCCTGATGCCTGGACGACGCTTCAGCGACGGTCTGCATCAAGCTTTGGAGGCAAAAGAGGGTGTCAATGTTGAACGGGAAAATCAGACACTCGCGACAATCACTTTCCAAAATTATTTCCGGCTTTATAAAAAATTGTCTGGAATGACTGGAACTGCAGAAACAGAAAAAAACGAATTTAAGAAAATTTACAATTTGGGAGTTGTCGTTATTCCCACGAACAAACCTCTTGCACGTAAAGATCTTTCGGATGTAGTTTTCAAAACAGTTGATGCAAAATATCGTGCAACTATCAAGCGTATCAAAGAGCTTAACAAGAATGGACAGCCAGTTTTGGTAGGCACAGTTTCCATCGAAGTTTCTGAGGCCATTAGCAAATTACTCAGGAAAGTCGGAATTGAGCACGAAGTTCTTAATGCAAAACACCATGAGCGTGAAGCAGAAATTATCTCAAACGCGGGTCATTTTGGAGCAGTTACAATTGCAACAAACATGGCAGGACGAGGAACCGATATCAAACCTGCACCAGAAACGCTGGAAGTTGGGGGACTGTTTGTTCTTGGAACAGGACGACACGACAGCCGCCGTATAGACAACCAGCTCAGGGGACGTTCAGGACGACAGGGTGATCCGGGTGCATCCCAGTTTCTGCTTTCGCTTGAAGATGATTTGCTAAGGATTTTTGGCGGTGAACGTATTTCAAACCTGATGGACAAGCTTAATATTGAAGAGGACGAGCCGATTGAACATGTTTTTATTACTAAGGCTATTGGGAACGCACAGAAGAAGGTGGAGGGTTATCACTTTGATATCCGGAAGCATGTCCTTGAATACGATGATGTTATGGAAAAACAGCGTTCCATCATCTACAGTCGGCGTCGTGATATTCTGGGAGATGAGGTACATGATCTTATTTTAGAAATGTGTGATGGTGTGATCGACCAAATGATGGCTCAACATTGTCAGGACAAGTATGCTGATCAATGGGATGTGCAGGGTTTTAATCGTGCTTTTGAGGGTGTCTTTGCTAAGATTCCAGACGAAAAGTGGCATGAGGATGAACTTAAACCCGATGAGCATACAGAGAAATTTTATGGTTGGATTGAAGATCTTTATAAAGAAAAAATTGAGTTTTTCCGAAAAGTCGCAGAACTTAATTTTGAAACAGATGTTTCCGATGAAGACCGCAAAGAGGTATTCGGTCAAATGATTCTTGACTTGGAAAGACAAGTTTTGTTGAAAGTCAACGATAATCTTTGGAAAGATCACTTGCTTTCAATGGACCATTTGCGTGAAGGTATCGGTCTGGTTGGCTATGCCCAGAAAAAACCTCTGGACGAGTACAGAAAACAGGCATTTGAAATGTTTTCTGATTTAATGGACAGAATTGATTATGAGGCAATCAGTACCTTTTATAAACTTACAATTGCTCATCCGCTTGCAGAACCGGAACCAGCACCGCAGCTGCAGGATGTAGAATTCATTCATGGAGAAGTCGAAGCACCTGCCGCAGAGGCCAAAAAGAAAAAACCGCAGCCTATACGTGCTCAGCCTTCTGTGGGACGTAATGAACCATGTCCATGCGGAAGCGGGAAAAAATATAAAAAGTGTTGTGGGCTTGCCAAAAAAATTGCCTGAACATTAATGCTGGTCAAAGTAAATATATTCTCTCTATCTTTCCTACCATTTTTAGGAGGAATCTTAATATAATCTTGAAAAAAACTTCTATCAGTTTTCGAAATGATATATTCGCGGTTTTTTCCAAAGTTATAGCTCCCCCATCTCCATCCAAAAATTTTTTTAGGCCAAAAAAAATGACATCATTAGCTAAAGCCTACGATCCTCAAGTTTTTGAAAAAAATATAGCAGAACAGTGGGAATCTAGCGGTGCCTTCCGTGTGGATGCACATTCTAATAAACCTGCTTTTACAATTTCGATGCCTCCGCCGAATGCTACTGGACAACTGCATGTTGGTCACGCCGTGATGCTGGTTTTGGAGGATATTTTTACGCGCTGGCACAGGATGGACGGCCATGAGTCACTTTGGCTTCCGGGGACTGATCATGCGGCAATTGCCACTGAGAATGTGGTTTTGCAACAAATCAAAGCTCAGGAGGGCATTGCAGACCCTCGTGCAGAATTGGGAAGAGACGAAGTTTTGCGTCGTATTACAGAATACGTCGAAAAATCACAGGGAACCATTCGCAACCAGGTCAAGGCGATGGGTTCAAGCTGTGATTGGAGCCGTGAGCGTTACACGATGGATCCGCAGCTCAATCGTTGTGTGAACGAGACCTTTGCAAGGATGCACGCAGATGGTTTAATTTATCGTGGTCCGCGTATCGTCAACTGGGATCCTTATCTCAAAACCAATGTTTCCGATGATGAAGTCGAGCGCAAAGACACTCAGTCACCGTTTTACACTTTTCAATACGGACCTTTTCAAATTGGCACAGTGCGTCCGGAAACAAAATTTGGTGATAAATATGTTGTCATGCATCCGGATGATGAGCTTTACAAACAGTACAAGCATGGTGATACTTTTGAATGTGAATGGATCAATGGAACAATTACCGCCACCATCATTAAAGATGATGTGGTTGATCCGGAATTCGGTACGGGAGTTATGACGATTACACCTTGGCATGATCATGTTGATTTTGGCATTGCAGAGCGGCATGGCTTGGAGAAAGAAGCGATTATTGATTTTGACGGGAAATTGCTGCCCATTGCTCAAGAGTTTGCAGGAATGCCGATTGATGAAGCTCGTCCGCAAATTGTTGAAAAGCTGCTTTGTAAAGGTTTGCTTGTAAAAACTGATTCTGATTACACGCACAGCAAAGCGTTTAACAGCCGGGGCGGCGGGGCCATCGAACCGCAAATTCGCGAGCAGTGGTTTATTGACGTAAACAAGCCTGCTGTAGAATGGAAAGATAAAAAGCAAAGTCTCAAAGAAGTCATGATTGACGTGGTGCGATCTGGTGATGTTTGTCTGGTTCCGGAGCGTTTTGATTCAACTTATTTTTATTGGGTTGAAAATCTGCAGGACTGGTGTATTTCACGCCAAATTTGGTGGGGGCACCGTATTCCGGTTTATTACCGTGATGGAGAAACACGGGTCAGTCTGCAGCACCTTGAAGATTCTGACGGCTGGGAACAGGACCCGGATACTCTGGACACCTGGTTTTCTTCGGCGCTCTGGACATGGAGCACGCTAATTGATCCGGAATTGGCAAAAAATTATTCACTCTCGCTGGATGATTTGTTGAAGCACAGTCCTGATTTCCAAAAATTCCATCCGACGAACATCATGGAAACTGGCTATGATATTCTGTTTTTTTGGGTCGCACGAATGATTTTGATGACGACTTACATGCTGCAGGATGTGCCTTTTAAAACGGTTTATCTGCATGGACTTATCCGCACCCGTGAAGGCAAAAAAATGTCCAAATCTGACCCAAAAACGGTGATTGATCCTTTGGTCAGTATTGACGAATATGGTGCTGATGCCTTGCGAATTGCCCTGGTGCTTGGGACAGGCCCGGGACAGGACTTGCGGCTTTATCCGGAAAAAATGGAGAGCAGCAGACGTTTTGCCAACAAAATCTGGAATGCTGGAAGATATATTTTAATGGCTATTCCGGAAGGAACTCCGATAACTCCCCCGCAGACAGTAAGGTCAGAACTGGCAAACTGGCTATTGCATGGCCTGAATGATTTGATTCAAAGTGCTCAAGCCGGGTTGGAATCCCACCGTTTGTCTGATGTAGTTGATAATTTAAAAAGTTTCTTTTGGGGTGACTTTTGTGATTGGTATTTGGAAATGGACAAAAATCCGGAGCGTACAGATGAGGATAATCAGGTGTTGGCTTATGCCTTTACAACTCTGATAAAGTTGCTGCATCCGTATGTCCCATTCGTCACTGAGGCGCTGTGGGGACAATTTCGGCAACCGAAAATGCTGGTAGTCACTGAGTGGCCTCAACCAAATCAATATTGCTTCCCAGAGGCATACAGGCGAATTGAGCTAGTCAAAGAAACCATTTCGCAAATCCGTGCCCTGCGTGAAAAAGCAAATATTGGTCTTGACAAAAAAGTTGCGGCAACGCTGGATTCTGCAAAAAACGCGGAACTGTTCCGGACGCATCAAAATTTGATCATCCGGTTGGCGCGTTTAAGTGAATTGCAAATCAACAAAAAAACTCCGGACCCTGCGAGTGATACACTTGGAGCATATTTTCAGGATACGTTGGCCAGCATTGAGGCCTCTGCCGTGGATTGGAAAAAGGAAATCGAGGCTCTGCAAAAGAAACAAACAGCCGAATCCATCTTTGTCGAAAAAAGTCGTAAAAAACTTGACAACCCCGGTTTTCTTAATAAAGCTCCGGAACAGGTAGTCTCAGAGTTGCGGGAAAAAGTAACCGCTACCGAAAAGACACTACAGGCCCTGAAACAGCAAATTCTGGAATTGGAAAAGCTCGCCAGTTGAGTGAGTTTTTGGTTTTGCGTGTTAAGTAAAAGTTTTGAGCTAAAGATTTGAGCAGCTAAGGCTGCTGAGGAATACTAAGTTTTTTTCTTGCCGTTCTTGTTCTTCTTGGTGGATAACGGGTTATTGGTGAACGGCGGCCCCGGAATACGTGCCGGTGGAAATATTTGATTGTTATCTTCGTTCTTCAGATATGAATCGGCAAGAACGAATTTCAATTGACCCGAACAAGGAGCAGGTATGCAGATCACTTTGCGGTGGGTGGATTTGGATGCCCGTAGTGAAAAAAATTGTGAAAGCTGCGGCACCAATGAATTAAATCTAGCCTTAAAAAGCTTTGCTGGCTGAAATGCTTGAGAAAAGATAAAACACAAACATTTTTTACTTAACGATTTAAGCACTAACAGAAAAAATGCTAAAAACTGCTGTAATTGGCGTAGGTTACCTCGGTCGCTTTCATGCTCAGAAATATGCCATGCTTCCTGGCTCAGAACTGGTCAGTGTGGTTGATATTGATCCGGAACAAGGACAAAAAGTTGCAGATGAACTTGAGGTCTCTTTTTTTTTGGATTTTCACGAAGTGCTGGATCAAGTTGATGCTGTAAGCATCGTTGTCCCAACCGTTCATCATTATGAAATGGCCAAAGCATTCATGGAAAAGAACATTCATGTTTTGCTGGAAAAACCGTTTGCCGCTACGATTGAAGAAGCGAAAGAACTGGAACAGCTTTCAAGGGACAAAAATGTGCGCCTGCAAATTGGTCACCTGGAGCGCTTTAATCCGGTTTTTACCGAATTTCAGCAGTTAATTGGTGAGCCAAAATTTATTGAAAATATCCGCATTGCACCTTTTCCAAAACGTGGAACTGATGTCGATGTTATCCTGGATTTGATGATCCATGACATTGATTTAGTCTTGGCAGTGGTAGGTGAATATCCTGAATTTGTCGAAGGTACCGGAGTAAACATCATCACTTCCACGGCAGATTTGGCCAACGCACGCCTACGCTTTCCTTCCGGCTGCATTGCAGATTTGACCGCCAGCCGCGTATCTGATAAAGCTGAACGGAAAATGAGAATTTTCCAGTCTGGACTGTACCTTTCACTAGACTATGGAACAGGACAGGCACGCAAGCTTCAAGTCGATTCTGGAACGGCTCCAGTTCCAGAAACACTTCGTCCAGAGTCTTTTCAGCTGGAAAAAGGGGATGCCTTGTTGTCTGAAATTGAAAGTTTTTTATTGGCAGTTCGTGAAGGAAAAAGCCCAAAAGTCACCGCTAAAGATGGGCTGAATGCAATGGAGGTGGCTTGGCAAATCAAAGATCAACTATAGGATATCTTTATGTTGCTTTCTCGTTCAATATTTCTACAACTGATTGGTCCGTTTCTGCTGGCCTTGGGGATACTCACTTTCATTCTTTCCATGGAAACTGTGTATCGCCTGATTCACTTGATTGTGGAGCGTGGAGTGAGCATTTTTAGTGTGGGCATGATGCTGCTTTACCGACTTCCGCAATTTCTATCTGTTACCTTCCCTTTAGCAATTGTAGTAGCCTGTGTGGTACTGATGGTGCGTCTTTCCACGGACAATGAAATTTATGCAATGAATGCGATGGGAATTAGCCTTTGGGAAATCGGTCTTCCCATTTTTTTGTTTGGAATTATTGCTGCTGCACTTGCCTCCACAATTACGCTCTGGCTGCAGCCCGCCGGATACGCTGCCTATGAAGAAGAAAAACTGAGATTTCTGAAAACACAAACTACGAAAACTATTCAGCCGTTAGTGTTAAACTACGATTTTTCTGGAAAGGTTTTACACGTTCAGGACAAGAACAAAAATGAAGATTTGAGCGGAGTTTTTATTACTGACAGGGAACTCACGCATAGCTCGATGGTGACACTTTCAGAGCGCGGACGAATCAAAATTCGTGAAAGAGAGCGGGATTTGGTATTACACCTCGAAGACGGTCTGATTCATCTGCAAGGCTCTACTGAGAATTATCGAACGATAGCTTTTGAGCAGTTCCACTATATTTTTCGTCCACCTCAAATTGTTCCTACTAAAAAAGACGGTCATATTTGGGGGGCCTCCACTGAATCGCTCTTGCAGGACTCCAGTCATTCTTCAAAAATGGAACTGTTTTTAAGGCTTACCACTCCTTGGGCTTGTGCGGCTTTTGCGGTGGCGATGGTTCCGTTAGGTTTAATCAATCTGCGGCGCGGGCGTTCCGGAGCATACTTGCGGGCACTGATTCTGGTGATGACTTACTACATCTTGTGGATGGGTGCAAAAGAAATGACTTTGAATATGAACTATCAGCCATATGTTTTGTGGATGCCTCCGCTTTTGATTTTGCTTTTTGGACTTTATAGCTTGTACAAAAGCAATCTGCTCCTGCAAAATATCTTTGACATTCTAAATTCTTTTGGAAAAACAAGGTCAAGTCCAAAGTAAACCTCCCTGAAACCCGAAATTATGAACATGTTTTTTATATGAAATATTATTCACTTATCCTGCTTCTAGTGTTTTTGTTCGGAATGTCAGGACAGTCTGTTGCAAAAGAAACAGGTTTGCTTCAACTTATTCAGGAACAATATCAGAATATTCGAAGTTTTTCAGGGCATTTTATCCAAACCAGCCATCGTACAAATACTAAGACTGGTCCCAGAAAGGCAGAGGGAAAGGTTTATTACAAGCAGCCGGGAAAAATGCGTTGGCTTTATGAAGCACCGGAAGAACAACTGCTTGTCACAAATGGCGAAACGCTGTGGCTCTTCGATCCATTGCTGGAAAATGTGACCATTCAAAAACTGGAAAAACTGACTGACGGAACGGCCCTTTCTTTTTTGCTGGGCTTAGGAGACTTACGGTCAGATTTTCTTCGCCGGGAAATCAGCCAAATTTTGCTGGAAAATGTAGACGGATTGATCGTGGAGCTGGAACCCAAGAAAACCAGTGCAAATTTAGCATTTATTCAGTTAGAGGTACATCCGGAAACCTATGATTTACAGAAAATAGCTTTGATGGATCAACAGGGTAATTCCCGGACTATCACTCTGGAGTCGATGCAATACAATCTTGCGCTTAAAGACGATATTTTTGAATTCAAAGTCACTCCTGAAATGGAAGTGATTGAGGATAGAAAGCAGTAAAATTATCTGTCTCTTGTTTTTTCTAATAAGGGCGCAAACGAACAGGCGGGAAAAGAGCTAGTTCATAATCGTCTGTTTTGCTGGCTGTTGCTATAAAGCACTCTCCAATCAAACTATGCTCAATAAAGAACTAACATTACTCAATGTTTATTCCATTGCGATCGGGACGACTCTGAGCGCAGGATTTTTTCTGCTTCCTGGAATTGCCTTTAACGAAGCAGGACCGGCAGTGGTATTGAGTTATTTGATCGCGGTAATTCCGCTGATTCCGGCCATGTTCAGCATGGTTGAACTGGCCACAGCAATGCCTAGAGCAGGTGGGGCATATTATTTTCTTGATCGGAGCATGGGACCATTTGTCGGCACCATTGGTGGGCTGGGTACGTGGTTGGCCTTGGTATTAAAGACATCGTTTGCCTTGATTGGGATGGGTGCCTATCTTAGTATTTTTTGGCCGGATGTGCCGATTGTAACTTTGGCCATAATTTTAGCTGTCCTTTTTGGCATAGTTAATCTTTTTGGAGCAAAAAAAACAGGAATGTTTCAAGTCCTGATGGTTTTTACATTGCTGTTGATTTTACTTGCTTTCATCGGACAAGGTATTGCTGAAATTAATTCACAGCATTTTGAAGGTTTTTTTGACAAAGGTGGTGTCTCTATTTTTTCAACTGCAGGGTTGGTTTACATCAGCTACGTTGGAATCACAAACATTGCCAGTGTTGCGGAAGAAGTCGAAAATCCTGAACGAAACCTTCCGCTCGGAGTTTTTCTTGCCATCGGTACTGCAATTGTGGTTTATGCTGTTGGAACAACGATTATGGTTGGGGTGCTTCCTGCAAATGAACTAGCACAAGATTTAAAGCCAGTTGCCTCTGCAGCAGACGTTTTGTTTGGAAAATGGGGAAAGATTGGGGTTACATTTGCGGCTGTAATTGCCTTTGCTTCAGTTGCAAATGCCGGAATTTTAAGTGCATCACGTTATCCCCTGGCCATGAGTCGGGATCATCTTATTCCAGCAAAATTTTCAAAACTCACTCCAAGAAATATTCCGCATTATGGAATTGCACTGACAGTTGGGTTGATTATTTTTCTTATCCTGACCCTCGATGTTGCCAGCATAGCGAAGATTGCAAGTGCTTTTCAACTGATGGTGTTTGCGCTTATTTGCTTTGCCGTAATCGTCATGCGTGAAAGCAGAATTGAGGCCTATGATCCAGGGTATCACTCTCCATTTTACCCGTGGATGCAAATTTTTGGAGTTTTTTCACCACTTTGGCTGATTGCAGAAATGGGCATAGTGCCTATTTTATTTTCGTTGGCACTCGCCACTCTTGGTACTATTTGGTATATTTCTTATGCACGTGAACGGGTTGTACGCTCAGGAGCAATTTATCATTTATTTGCTCGTCTTGGCGAACAAAGATTTGAAGGTCTTGATCGCGAATTGCGCGGAATTATGAAAGAAAAAGGGGTGCGTGAGGAGGATCCATTTGATGAAGTTGTGACTCGTGCACATATGATAGAATTTACCCGGGATACCCTTTTTGAGGAAATTACTCGTGACGCGGCAAAAGATTTAAGTCTTAGTCTTGGTGTTAAGTCTAAAGACCTGGAGAAGAGTTTTTTGGAGGGAAGCAGAATTGGAGCCACTCCAATTTCTCACGGTGCAGCCTTGCCTCATATACGTCTTCCGGAAACGAAACAGGCGGAACTGGTGTTGGTCCGGACAAAAAAACCATGTTTTGTTGATGCACCTGATTTTTCCGGAAAAACCTCACTTCAGGGACCTATCCATGCGTTTTTCTTTTTAGTCAGTCCCAATGAAAACCCGGGGCAGCACCTGCGGATTCTAGCCCAAATTGCAGGAAGGGTTGATGACAATAATTTTCTCAAAGACTGGAAAGACGCCACAGATGAACAAGATTTAAAGGAAATATTGTTACGTGACGAGCGATTTTTCTCTCTTAGGATTCGTAGCAACACACCTTCTTCAGTTCTCATTGGACGTTCATTGCGTGAAATACGAATGCCGGAAGGCTGCTTGGTTGCCCTGATTCGTAGAAAAGGAGAAACGATTGTACCCCGTGGTCTCACAGTTTTGCTGGAAGGAGATCGCTTAACCATTATTGGTGATACACAGGGTATTGAACAATTAAACGATGAATACAATTAATTTTATGACAAGCAACAAACGAACAGACGGACGCGCTAACAACGAGGTGCGCCGGCTTGAAATTACAACTGATTTTACAATGTATGCAGAAGGCTCAGTGCTTGTTTCATCCGGAAATACAAAGGTGATATGTACTGCGTCAGTTGACAAAAAAGTTCCAGACTGGCTATTGGGACCTGACAAAAAGGCGCGTCACGGCTGGGTAACTTCTGAATATGGAATGCTTCCCGGTTCCACTGGAAGCCGTAGACGTAGAGAAACAGGAAAAATTGACGGTCGCACTCAGGAAATACAGCGCTTAATTGGACGTTCCTTGCGTTCAGTGGTTGATCTTTCTGCACTTGGAGCACAGACAATCTGGATTGATTGTGATGTGATCCAAGCTGATGGAGGAACTCGCACTTCTGCCATTACCGGCGGATTTGTGGCGTTGATTTTGGCTTTGCGAAAATTATTTCAAGCAGGGGATATCAAAACATTTCCGGTTAAGGAACACCTTGCTGCCGTCAGTGTGGGCATTGTCAATGGGCAGCCGATGCTGGATTTGAAATACGATGAAGACAAGGATGCAGAAGTGGATATGAACGTCGTAATGCTGGAGACCGGTGAGTTTGTGGAAGTCCAGGGAACTGCAGAAGGAAAAACATATTCACGGAAACAAATGCATTTGATGCTGGATTTGGCAGAACTTGGAATATGCTTGCTCATTGCTGCACAGAAAGAGGTACTTGGAAATTCGCTTGCTGGTTAAATCAGTCTCCTAAAAATGTTATGTATCCATATATTTTTTCCATAGAAATTCCGTGGTTTAACATTACTCTGGAACCTAGATTTTACGGATTGTTTTATGCAGTCTCAGTTTTGATTGGTTCACGCATTGTACGCACCGAAATTGAAAGGCGTCGTATTAACCTTAGCGAGAATGAGGCAATGAACATGACAATGCTAATTTTTTTGGCAGGCCTAATTGGCGGTCGTATGTATGAAGTGGTTTTCGAGTGGTCAAATTATTATGGGTTTCAGCCATTTTGGAAAGTGTTTGCAATCTGGGAAGGTGGATTGGCGATTCATGGGGGAATTCTCGGCGGTATCATTTCTCTTTTTATCTACTGTCGAATCAAAAAAATTTCGTTAGCCGCCATACTGGACATAGGTGCTCTTTGCATGATTCTTGGTCAAACACTGGGACGCTGGGGTAACTTCACCAACGGAGAAGCCGCCGGGCCAATCACTGAATTCTGGACAGGTATTGTTTTTCCTGCAGGAACGGCCGTTGATCACTATGCTCATGGTGCTCCTGTACACCCGACTATGGTTTATGAATCGCTTGGGAATTTTCTGATACTCGCACTGCTTTGGAAACTACGGCCACGAAATTTTCGCCCCGGTATGCTTGGCGCGGTTTATTTAATCACATACTCCGCTTTGCGCTCAGTTTTAACACCTTTGCGTATGGACAACCAATACTTTGTAATTGCGGATACCAAGATTCTTGCGGCGTATGCCATCAGTATTTTACTTGCCGGTGTAGGTTTATTTTGGATATTTCAGCAAAAACTTTGGCTTCCTGATGAAGCACTGAGCAGAAAAGCATGAGCGTTGATTCAGCAGAATTAGTGACACACCCTGCCATTATGCTGGCTTTGATCCTCTGGCTTGATTTGCTTTTTGGGGATCCTGTTTATCAATTGCATCCGGTGAGGCTGATCGGCATACTGTTGTCTTGGTATGAAAGCAGACTTCGGTCAATTGGACTAGATGGCAAATTCGGTGGCATTATTTTGGTCCTGCTTTTGTTATTCAGCGCACTTGTGATAAGCATGGGTATATCCAGTTACTTGAAGTCTTTGCATTGGAGTTTAAGTTGGCTCTGGTCAATGTACCTAGGGTGGAGTTTTCTGGCTTTGCGTGATTTACTGGTACACGCCAAACACGTTGCCAAAGCTCTGGAAACAGAAAATTTACCTGAAGCAAAACGGCAAGTAGGAATGCTTGTCGGACGTGACACAAAGCTGATGGATTTCCCAGCTTGCGGTCGTGCCACCGTTGAAAGTGTCAGCGAAAATTTGAATGATGGTGTGATTGCGCCGCTGTTCTTTTTTTGTTTTTTTGGCATCCAGGGAATGTTGCTTTTTAAAGTTATTAGCACTCTCGATTCAATGGTCGGTTATCAAAACGAGCGTTATCAGAATTTTGGCTGGTGCGCGGCAAAACTAGATGATTTTCTGAGCATGATACCTGCAAGAATCAGTTGGCTTTTGTTGTCTGGAACTGCAGCACTGTTTCCTGAATATTCTGGCAGAAATGCTCTCAGAGTAGGCTGGAGGGATCATGCAAAACTGCCCAGCTTAAATGCCGGTTGGTGTGAGGCTACTGCAGCAGGTGCTTTGAATATCAGACTTTGCGGACCAATCTGGCGTGAGGGCAAATTGGCCCACAATTATTGGCTCGGTAGTCAGAGAGACAGAGAAGGCGCAACTGCTTGGGATATACAACTGGCGAGTCGGTTGGCCTTGATTACCACCCTAATTGGATCAGGACTTATTGTGGTTTTATTATGGCTGACAGAATTTAAACCATTTTTCAGCACATGAAAATTCTGATTACTGGCGGAGTAAAAAGCGGGAAATCCCGTCACGCAGAAACGCGTATTCTGGAAATGGCCAATGGGAAAAAACCAGTTTACTTGGCAACAACAGAACTGCTTGATCCGGAAATGGAGGAACGTGTTTTGGAACATCGACGTAGGCGTGGAGAAAAATTCCGTACTATTGAAGAACCGCTACATTTGACTGATGCACTGCTAAATATGGAAGGTCCTGTACTTATCGAATGTTTGACGATGTGGCTAAATAATGCCCTGCATCACCAACTCTCAGAAAAAAAAATTATTACTGAAATCGAAAATTTACTGCTACTGAAATGCGATGTGATTTTTGTACAGAATGAAGTGGGATTGGGCATAATTCCCGATAATTCGTTGGCTAGGAAATTTGCAGATTTATCCGGAAGGATTGCACAGCAACTTGGTGAGGTTTGCGATGAGGTAAACTTGTGTGCAGCGGGAATATTGGTACAGATAAAATAATTAGAAAAACTCAATGAATACTCTTCAAATTAATTTGCCAGGACGAGAATACAAGATTGATATTGGTCTCAATATTCTGGATGAGCAACTGCTCGAACCGGTGCTGCTCAGTGGTACTGATCATGTGGTTGTGGTTACGAATACTGTTCTGCAAGACTTGTATCCGAACTGTATTTCCAAGGTTTTACAAGAGTCTGGCGTAAGAGTAACAACTTGCGTTCTGCCTGATGGCGAGGCGTACAAAAACCTGGATACGTTTTCAAAAATTTTTGATTTTTTGATGAAGGTAAGTGCAAACCGCAAAACCATGCTGGTAGCTTTTGGAGGTGGAGTAATTGGCGACATGGCAGGTTTTGCCGCAGCAACTTTTATGCGCGGCATTCCGTTTATTCAAGTTCCCACAACTTTGTTGGCACACGTTGACAGCAGCGTCGGTGGGAAAACTGCAGTAAATCATCCTTTAGGTAAAAATACAATTGGTTCCTTTAAACAACCGGAGTACGTTTGCATTGAACTATCTTTTTTGAAAACATTACCCTTCCGCGAACTGAAGGCGGGCTATTTAGAGTTGCTCAAACATGGTTTCATTCGTGATGCAAACTTATTTGAATTTATTCAGGGGCACACACTGAAACCGCTTGATTTTGAATTTTTGGAGGAAGCAATTTTTCGTTCATGTGCCATAAAAGGTCGAGTGGTTGAACAAGATGAGACTGAAACAGGGGTGCGTGCAATACTCAATTTTGGACACACTTTAGGGCATTTGATTGAAACCCATGCTGGTTATGGCACATACCTCCACGGAGAAGCTGTTGGTGCAGGAATGTGCTTTGCTGCATTTGTTTCCTGGCGCTGGAATGAACTTTCAGAAAAAGATTGGAAACGTATCTGTGGCTATTTAAGGCAAATTTTAGCTCCGGTTATACTCCACTCTCTGGATCTGGAACTATTTCGTGATTTGATTTTGCATGACAAAAAAGCACAAAAGCAGGCGGTTAATTTTATTATGCTAAAAAAATTGGGGGAAAGTTTTATTCAGCAAGATACGTCGGTGGAGAAGTTGTGGGATGAGTTCAATCAATTCACAGCATTGTATCCAGAGTTTGTGGAATTGAGATGAAAAATATTTAGACCATCCCTGTTTGTGAAAAAGCTGTGGTTAGTGGGTCAAAACCAAGATTGTTCATTGTTGTTTCCCAGCGTAGCTCATAATCCAAATCCAGCAGTAAAGATTCATCTAATGGTCCAAGCCACCAGGATTCCTCCTGGATTTCCCGATCGAGTTGACCTGCTCCCCAGCCAGCATAGCCGCTGCCAAAGTGATAGGATTTTACAGCTTGTCCATTTGCAAGCGTATACAGAACATCTTGTGCGGAACTTAGGTTGATTTTTGGTGAAAGAATAGTAGTCTCTTCTACTGAAAAATCGGAACTGTGAACGGCCCAAAAAGATTCAGGTTGTACAGGACCTCCGACCAGCAAAGGGATATTGAAAGCAGTATTCTCTTGCATTTCTTCGGAGAGCACCTCCTTAACTTGTGTTAAGGAGGGGTGATTCATGACGAGTCCAAATGCACCTTCTTCGTCATATCTGCATAAAAGAATAACCGATTTGTTAAAATATGTATCTTTAAGTGCAGGCATGGCAACCAGGATGCCTGGCACTTCGCTGTTCAACATAATGAATTATTGTAGCAGGAAAAAATATAATCTATGCCCAGTCTACCTCAACAAAATAAAGAACGCAATTTGGTAACGCAATTTCTTCATTCAATTCATTATCAAAGCTCATCTGGAAACATGCCCTACGGAAATGCTTTGAATATTTTGCGCGCAATTTTTGAGGCATCTGGTCAACAGCATTTGCTTTACTTAGTTAAACTACGCAAGCTCTGGCACGACAAGATAGATAGTTTTCTGGCTAGAAATGCGTATCCTCGCAACATCTCAGTCCTTCGCCAATTCTCGGTCAATGATGATTTTATTAAAGAGTTAGTTAGATCAAGTGTTTCTTCGGAAATTATGCAGGCAGTGGAAAAATTAAACGGAGAGACCTTTAAACGCTCAGAACAATTTAACGGGAAATTGCAAAAAAAGTTGAAACGCTCATTGTCTTCTGAAGAAATGGAATTGTTGAAACACAAAGTTCGGTTCAAACCTCAGCAGACAATTTTGCACTTAACTGTTTACGACGGAAGCATCGCCCAGGCGCTTCGCTTTGAAACTGAGGCCTATCTCCGCCTCTTTGATAGATTACTGCCGGAATTAAAATTGGACGATATTAGTTGTCATGTTGGTGATTTGGGACAGGCGCAATATGATCAGCGTCAAGTTGCATTACTTGCTAAAGACTGGCATCTTGTCACTCCACAGGAAGTTCATCAACGCTGTATGCCGGCGTTCCTCCATCGTGTTTCGCGAGGACACGCGGTTTTAGTGCTTTATGTTGCAACTGATGAAGGTTTAGCGTTTTTGAAACGCACACCGGGAGCAGATTGGCTAGTCCGGCATTTGTACAAAAAGCGCTCTGAGTTACAGGAAGTTTTACAGAAAATTGCCTTCGTTCCCAAGCAGGAGTTGGGTTTAGAACAAATTCGTTTGCGATCTGTTGTGCTAGGTGATCTTCAGTCGGAAAAACCTTCTTCTGCTACAAAAATGAAAAGTGCTCAATTGACCTCCCGTTCCTCAAAAACATCTCTTTCGGCCAAAGAACAGTTCGCACTAATCAGAGAGAATTTGAAGGAAAGCTCCCACGATTCAAATGGTTCTGCTTAAAGAGATTTATAAAGCGTACAGTAACTTTTGTAGCGCTGCTCTGAAATTTTTTTGGAAGCTACGGCTTCTTTAATTGCGCACTGAGGTTCATGAAGATGTGCGCAGCCTTTGAATCTGCATTGTCCTAAATACGGAATGAATTCTACAAAATGTGAATCCAGATCTTCCGGTGTCACTAGTGGTTCCAGTTCGCGAATTCCGGGAGTATCCACGATGAATCCTCCTACCGGAAGACGAAACATTTCTGTCATTCTGGTAGTGTGACGGCCTTTACCTGATTTGCCGCTTACACGACCGATGCGGATTCCCCAATCAGGGAAAAGCCCCTTTATTAGTGATGATTTTCCCACACCGGAATGTCCGGAAAGAACGGACGTTTGGTTCTGTAGTAAAACACGCAAAAACTCGAGTCCTCTAGATTCCGGAACACTTGTGACTAAAACGGTGTAGCCAAGGGAAGAGTAAAGACTGTTGATTGGAGTGATTTCATCTGAAGTTGCCAAATCAGCCTTGCTGAGGATGAGCACAGGTTCGAGTCCACCGCACGAACTTGCCACTAACAAGCGGTCCACCAATCCTCCTCTAAACGGTGGACTGCGCAGCGAGGCGACCACCAGAAGTGTATCTGCATTGCTGACTAAAACCTGTTCCGGAACCCCTATACTGGGGCGACGCGAAAGCTGGGTGCGTCGGGGAAGCATCCGGAGAATCCACCCCGCATCTTCAGCAGCAGTCAGATCGATTTCTACTTCATCTCCAACAGCGATTTTATATTTGTGAGAGTTTCCTTGAAACAAGTTTCCACGGATGCGGCACAGACGAGGTTCTACATCTCCAACATCCACGTAGTAAAAACTTTTGGTACGTCTAACGACGATTCCTGTTTGCGGCAACTGTCTCCGAAAAGTGGGTAGGTCAGTCTTCTGGTTCGAGCTCGAAATCTGCCCCTTCTGCCCGATATTCATTGAGCTTATTTCTCAGAGTCCGAATACTGATACCTAAAGTTTTTGCAGCATGAGTACGGTTACCTTTTGTCTCATGGAGAGTTTTGAAAATAAAACGCTTTTCGGCTTCTTTCATTGACATTCCCACTTCAATTCCTAAACCTGAGTCTGGAAAATTTTGGGGTTCCGCAAGAATGTGAGATGTATTAGAGGAAGCAGATGCTGGAGATTTTGGAGTGCTAGTCGCTATTGCCGCTAAATCTTCATTTATCGAGCTCTCACCAAGTTGAGAAGACATGAGTAAATGAGTTGGCTGGATTTCCTCTCCATTGCAGAGCAGCAAAGCGCGTTCCATTACATTTTCTAGCTCTCGTACATTGCCCCGCCAATGGTAATTTGTCAGAATGTTTAAGGTTTCACGGCTGACTGCAGGACAATTACGTTTGTTCATCTGAGAATGCTTTTTTACAAAATATGTCACAAGTACTGGAACATCATCCATCCGATCACGTAAAGGAGGAAGTGCTAGAGGAATCACGTTTAAACGAAAATATAGATCTTCGCGGAATTTTCCTGAATCGACCATTTCCATCAAATTCTGGTTGGTGGTCGCGATCACTCTTACATCCACGGGAATAGGATCTTTTCCTCCGACTTTGTCGATTTGATATTCTTGCAACACACGCAGAAGTTTTGCTTGAAGCGGCAAGGCCATTTCACTGATCTCATCTAAAAGTATTGTGCCTGAATGTGCCTGCTCAAACTTGCCACGATAATCTTGTGTGGCTCCTGTAAAGGCACCTTTCGCATGCCCGAAAAGCTCACTTTCAAGTAATGTGTCCGGAAGTGCGGCACAGTTGATTGCAACAAAAGGCCTTTTCGCTCTATCAGAATTTTCATGTATAAAATATGCCATGAGCTCCTTACCCGTTCCGCTTTCACTCTGAATCATTATAGTTGATTTACTTTTTGCGATGTTTCGGGCAACGTCAAGCAAGGACAGCATTGACTGGTTCTGGGTGACTATTTCCTTGGTCAGATTTACTGGTTTTGACTTTGAAGGCTTACTTTCAGCATCTGGATCAACATTCCCAGCAGTGCCCTTATAATTCAAAGCTTGCTGGACAATAAACTGGAATGAATCAAAATTAATTGGTTTGCGGATGTAATCGAAAGCACCGTGCTTCATTGCTTCAACGGCAGTTTCTATAGTTCCGTATGCGGTAGCCATAATCACCGGCTTTGCAGGAGAAATGCTTTTTATGTCTTTAAGTAGTTCCAGCCCGCTGCGTTTGGGCATGGTCATGTCTGTAATGACCAGGGAATAATTGTTTTGCTTGAATTTTTTGAATGCGTCTATGGCGTTATGCGATATTTCTACCGGGTATCCACAGTGCTTCAGTGTCTCTGACATGGCGATGCGCATTTCAACTTCATCATCGACAATTAAAACTGGTTGGTTGACCATTATAAATCCCTTTCAATTTGAGTCCATCGTACATTCATTTTTCGGCGCTCGGTGTTATGGTTCCAGAACAATGCTGCTTTTGGCTAATTGGCTCAGCTGTCATTTTGCATGATCATATCACATCCGGTCTGGTAATGCACGATTCATGCGAAGTAAACCGCTCTTCGGTTTATGAGGTGATGCCTGCTCCTATAGTAAATATAATCCTTAATCTTCAGCGTCTACGTAGATTAGCCAGAACAACGCCTAATCCATGTTTTTGTGTTGAATTTTCCATGCGCTCTGTTAGTGTTTATGGTATGTATCAAACCAATAAAAAAGGAGACACAATGGTCCTCAATGACGACTTTAAATCTGCAGCTGAGCGTGTGACTCAGCTTCCAAAGCGTCCACCAAATGATATTCTGCTTCAACTTTACGCACTTTTCAAACAAAGTACCGTGGGTGATGTAACTGGTGATCGACCGGGATTTGCCGATTTTGAGGGACGTGCAAAATTTGATGCGTGGAATAAACTCCAGGGAAAATCAGCTGATGAGGCGAAGCAGGAATATATTTCTCTTGTTGAAAAACTCGAACAAGATGCTGCTGGATAAAACCTTCATGCCGTTTGATCTGCCTTTAATGAACCTCGTTGAACGTATTAAGTCCGGAGGCTTCCGTGCAGAAGCAGTGATGGATGCTGTTTATGACCAGATTGATCAATACAATTCTTCGTTGAATGTTTACAGGAGTCTATTGCCACGAGAAATTGCCGTTTCTCGTGCACGACAAATTGACGAGAAAATTGCTTCCGGAAAAATCGTTGGTAAACTTGCTGGAATTCCGGTTTCAATCAAAGACAATATTTGCATCAATGATCCGGAATTGAGCAATTCGTGCGGTTCGCAAATTCTGGGTGAATATCACTCGCCTTTCCATGCCACAGTGGTAGAAAAATTGTTGCAGGAACATGCGCTGATTATTGGAACCACGAATATGGACGAGTTCGCAATGGGTTCGTCCACAGAAAATTCGTCATTTGGTGCAACGAGTAATCCATGGGACTCAGGGCGGGTTCCTGGTGGCAGCAGCGGTGGTGGGGCTGTTTCTGTTGCTTCTGGAATGGCGCTGTTGGCTCTAGGCTCTGACACAGGAGGATCAATTCGTCAGCCCGCTTCAATGTGTGGAGTCACCGGATTGAAGCCAACTTATGGTACAGTTTCCCGTTATGGCTTAGTTGCATATGGTTCTTCACTGGATCAAATTGGCTGTTTAACACAAAGGGCTTCTGATTGCCGTTATGCCTTTTCCATTATTCATGGTCATGACTCCAATGAAAGCACTTCTGCAAAAATCGAATTGTCGCTAGCTCCGGAAGTTGCAGAGCTTAAGGGATTGCGGATTTGCCTTCCGGATGAATATGCAGCTGCAGAATCTGCAGATCCGGAAGTGGTGGCAAGTGTAAATGAATTAGCGGAGTTGTTGCAGAATCAGGGAGCAGTTGTTGAACGAAGTTCACTTAAGTTTCTTAAATATGTAATTCCAACGTACTACGTTCTCGCTTTTGCAGAGGCAAGCTCAAACCTTGGACGTTTTGACGGTATTCGTTACGGAGTCAGGAAACAGGAACAGCCATCCCTAGAATCACTTTACGCAACAACCAGGAAAAAAGGTTTTGGTGAGGAAGTGAAACGTAGAATCATGCTTGGTACATTTGTTCTAAGTTCCGGATACTATGATCAATATTATGGGCGGGCTGTGCAAGTAAGGGCATGGATGGAACAGCAGGTAGGCCAGCTTTTTAATGAATTTGATTTTATCCTGGGGCCGGTTTCGCCCTTTCCGGCATTCAAGTTAGGTGAGAAAACTGATGACCCGCTGGCTATGTATTTGGCCGATATTTGCAGTGTGCTGGCAAACCTCACTCGAACACCAGCAATTTCAATTCCTGGGCGGCCAACAAAGAGCGGATTACCAGTTGGGTTACAGTTAATGGGGAGGCGTTATGAGGATCATCACCTATTAGCAACTGCAGCAGCTGTTCAAGAATTGACGGAATATCATCAACTTCGTCCAGAAAGTATTTTTACCAAAAAACTAGAAATCTGAAACCTGAAACCTTATTAAATGCTCGATCTTAAATTAATCCGAAGCCAGCCTGAAGAAATTGCGGAAAATTGCCGCAAACGAAATGTCCACGTTGACATTGAAAAATTGTTGGAGCTTGATGAACAGGTCAGGCAAATCACTACTGAAGTCGATTCGGTTAGACAGCGTCGGAATGAGATCAGTAAAGAAATGAAAGGTAAAATTCCGTCTGATGAACGTCAGCCGCTGATCGAAGAATCAAAAAATTTACGTAACGAAGAGTCTGAGAAAGAATCATTTCTCCATGAACTGGTAGAGCAGCGCCTCAATTTGCTAAAACAGGTTCCAAATCTAACACATCCTGATTCTCCAGAAGGTTTGACTGATGAGGACAACATGCCGATACGGGAAGTTGGAACCATTCGAAAATTTGATTTTGAGCCAAAAGACCATCTTGAGCTGATGGAGGCACTGGACCTGATTGACTTTGACGGAGGAGCAAAAGTTTCTGGACAAAAATTTTACTACCTCAAAAATCAGGCTGTTTTCTTGGAGTTGGCACTAGCACAATATGCCCTCGGTTTGCTGCAAAAAGAGGGATTCACCGTTCACATGACACCGGACTTGGCGAGGAGTCAGATTTTGGACGGCATTGGCTTCAGTCCACGTGGTGAGGAAACCCAGATTTATTCGTTGGAGGATTCAGACCTCTGTTTGATTGCAACAGCAGAAATAACTTTGGGTGGGTTGCTGGCCGATCAGGTGCTCAAGGCAGATCAATTACCGATTTTGTATGCAGGTTTTTCGCATTGTTATCGCACCGAGGCTGGTGCGGCAGGGCGGGAATCCCGCGGATTATACAGGGTGCATCAGTTTTCCAAAATAGAAATGTTTGCTTTTACTCATCCTGAAAAGTCGGAAGAAATGCATGAAAAAATGCGTGAAATTGAAGAACAGATTTATCAGGATTTGGAGATTCCATATCAGTTGGTTAATATTTGTACCGGTGACCTTGGAGGGCCTGCTTATCGCAAATATGATTTAGAAGCCTGGATGCCGGGACGGGGGAAATGGGGCGAGGTTACGTCTACCTCAAACTGTACAGACTATCAGTCACGGCGCATGAACATCCGCTACAAAGATGCTGATACAGGAAAAAACCAATTTGTCCATATGCTCAATGGAACTGCAATTGCGGTTTCACGAACTTTGATTGCCCTGATCGAAAATGGACAGCAAAAAGATGGTTCAATTAAACTTCCGCGCTGCTTGAATCTTCCTGACATACCTGCACCAATTTCCGGGTAAAATCATTTTTGTCTTTCAATTGCGCAATTTAAGTTATAGTGTGTGCATTTCTGTTAACCAATTAAACATAAAAAGATGATATGAGAACATTTACAATTTTAACATTTTTACTTTTGTCTTCAGCAATGGCTTTCGCAGAATTGCCCATTGGTGAAATTCCGCCAACAATTGTGCTGAAAGACGATTTAGGTGGTAGACTAGACGGTACACAGTGGAGCAGTGAAGAACTTGTTTCCGGAAAAGTCCTCATCCTTTTTTATGTTGACCCTGATGAATCGGAACTTAACAATCATGTCAGCGAAGCTCTCAAGGCGGAAAACTACCCTTCAGAAAAATATGGTTCTGTTGCAGTAATTAATATGGCGGCTACCTGGCTGCCAAATGTTGCCATCAACATAAAATTAAAAAGCAAACAAGAAGAATACAAATCGACAGTTTATGTGAAAGACCTTGAAAAAACGTTGGTTCAGAAGTGGGGGTTAAGTGACGATAACAACGACGTCATGCTGTTTGGTAAAGATGGGAAGGTGCTTTATAGTGTTGACGGCAAATTTACTGACGCTCAAGTTAAGGAAATTGTAAAGGCTGTTTGGGATAATTTATAGCGAAGGTTGACTCAACCGTTACAGTGAGACTCGATTAATTGGTCTTTACAAGATCTTTTCTGGCCTGAACCGCAAGTTCGTCGCAGCGGTCATTTTCTGGGTTCCCGGAGTGTCCTTTGACCCAGTGCCATGAAACTACATGCTCGTGACTGACTTCAAGCAGGTGAAGCCAGAGATCTTTATTTGCAACCGGCTTGCCTCCTTTGGTTTTCCATCCTTTGATCTGCCAGTTTTTGAGCCACTTTTGCTCAAATGCATTTTTCACGTAACTTGAATCTGTGAAGAGTTCAACCACGCACGGTTTTTTTAAAGCTCCCAGGGCTTTGATCACAGCCGTCAACTCCATACGGTTGTTGGTTGTGTCAACTTCGGAACCGGAAATTTCAGTGCGGAGACCGTGCTCTTCGGAAATCAAAACCGCTCCCCATCCTCCAATTCCGGGGTTGGGTGAGCACGCACCATCGGTGTAAATTTTAACAGAGTTTTTGGGCATTTTTTGTGTGAATTTGTCTTTAGCAGAATCCAGTATATCAGAAGCAACATCTGACTACGATTTCAAACTTCAAAATGTTTGGGTATTTTCTGCTGCTTAAATTTGTTGGTTAGATGAATCCGGATTTTAGTCAAAATGGTACATGGATCTATATTGATCCGGATGAGCAGAGTATTGAACAAATCGAGGAAACTCTTGATTTGGATACACTCTGTGATTTGTTAAGATGTGAAGCTACCGATATGGAGGAACTAGGCGGGCCGTTTCTCGCTTATATTGACGGAGAAGGTGCTTCTCAGGAAAGGCAAACAGAATGGGAATTTAACGAAAATCCATTCTGGGGACCAATGCTGATTGTCAAAATCGGAAAAGAAGAATCCTGGCTTGAGACTTGTGATGAGGAAGATTTGGCGGTAATTGAACCGCTGGTAAAATTTTTATGCTAAAAAATTAAAATGAGAGATACGATTTTTCGCGCTATGGTAGTTAGTAAAATCAATGAAAAAGATTTTATTCGTCAAATAACTGAACGCTCAATAAACGAACTGCCAGAAGGTGAAGTTCTGGTGCGGGTACGCTTTTCTTCGTTGAATTACAAGGATGGACTTTCCTGCACTGGAAATCCTGGAGTAACTCGCAATTATCCTCACACGCCTGGAATAGACGCATCAGGTGAGGTTGCAGAAAGTTCAGATTCACGCTTCAAGGTTGGTGACTCTGTGATCGTAACAAGTTATGATTTGGGTATGAACACCTCTGGAGGCTTTGGGCAATATATTCGAGTTCCTGCTGACTGGGTGGTTCCGCTTCCGGATGGACTTTCCGTTAAAGAAGCCATGATTTACGGTACAGCAGGTTACACAGCTGCACTTTCTGTTCATGCTTTGCTCAAACATGGAGTTACTCCTGACCAGGGAGAAGTCGTCGTTACCGGATCAACCGGAGGTGTTGGTAGTGTATCAGTAGCACTACTTTCAAATTTAGGCTACAATGTGGTCGCTGCGACAGGAAAGACAGAGGAAACTGAATTCCTGAGGAGATTAGGTGCTGAGGAAATCATTCATCGTGATGAAGTAAACGATGAATCGAGAAAACCGTTGCTGAGAGAACGTTGGGTTGGAGCAGTAGATACAGTGGGAGGAACTACTTTAGCTACGTTGCTTAAAGCGATTAAACGCGGAGGGGCTGCAGCCGCAACAGGGTTAGTAGCATCTGCTGATTTACCGACAACAGTTTTTCCGTTTATTTTGCGTGGGGTGAGTTTATTAGGAATAGATTCCGGAGAAACTCCGATGAGCCTACGTAGTGAAATCTGGAACAATCTTGCGGGTGAATGGAAATTACCGCAGCTTAAACAACTGTCCATCGATTGTACATTGGATAGGCTGGATCCAGAAATTGACAAGATCCTTGCTGGTGGTCAGCGAGGACGTGTGGTGGTGGATTTGCAGTAAAATTTACACCGTTTTTTTACCCTCTTTCAAGGAGAAAATCATGGGTGATACGATTAAATATGTGCTTCCCGAAACTGAAATACCAAAGGACTGGTACAACATTGTTGCGGATCTTCCGGAACCTCCTCCTCCGGTAATGCATCCTGGAACAGGACAACCGGTGGGTCCTGACGATTTGGCCCCTTTATTTCCAATGGGTCTGATTCTCCAGGAAGTCAGCGCAGAACGATACATAGATATTCCGGATCCAGTCAGGGAAATATACCGTCAGTGGCGTCCTAGTCCACTTTACCGTGCAAGAAGGCTTGAAAAGGTTTTAGATACACCGGCTAAAATTTATTATAAGTATGAAGGTGTCAGCCCCACAGGGAGTCACAAACCCAACACTGCGGTAGCTCAGGCTTTTTACAATAAAGAAGAAGGTATCAAGCGTATTTCTACGGAAACGGGTGCAGGACAATGGGGATCTTCACTGGCTTTTGCCGGTTCGATTTTTGGGATTGCCATTGAAGTCTTCATGGTAAAAGTCAGCTTCCAGCAGAAACCTTATCGTAAGGCCATGATGGAATCCTTTGGTGCGACCTGTATTGCCTCCCCCTCGGACCAGACACAATTCGGGAAGGCATACCTGGCCAAGAATCCCGATTCTACTGGCAGTCTTGGTATTGCTATCTCAGAGGCAGTTGAAATTGCCGCCACAAATGACGATGTTAAATACTCCCTGGGGAGTGTACTGAATCACGTACTGATGCATCAGACTGTGGTTGGTCAAGAAGCCATCAAGCAAATGGAAATGGCGGGTGACTACCCAAATGTGGTAGTGGGCTGCACTGGAGGTGGTTCTAATTTTGCCGGGCTTGTGTTCCCGTTCATCGGTGAGCAACTGCGGGGCGGATCCGAGATTCGTGCGATCGCGGTTGAGCCGGCTGCGTGTCCATCCCTGACTCGGGGTAAATATGCATATGATTTTGGCGATACTGGAAATATGACGCCGTTGGTCAAAATGCATACACTTGGTTCAACCTTTGTCCCTCCCGGGTTCCATGCTGGCGGCCTACGTTATCATGGGATGGCCCCTCTGATCAGCCACATCAAGGAGCTTAATCTGCTCGAGGCTACTGCATATCATCAGAATACTTGTTTCGAGGCCGGCATAACTTTTGGTCGTGCGGAAGGAATCCTTCCTGCTCCAGAAGCCAACCATGCCGTTAAGGGTGCCATCGAGGAAGCTCTACGCTGCAAGCGAGAAGGGAAGTCCGAAACGATTCTCTTTAATCTTTGTGGACATGGACATTTTGATATGCAAGCCTATACGGAGTATTTTAGTGGCAGCCTTGAAGATCGGAACTACGATGAGCAGGAACTTGCAATGGCTCTTGCCGGGTTACCTTCTGTGGCTGCCTGAAGCAGTCTTTAAGAGAAATGGAATGGTGTGGCGACAATGACATCCATCCTTGAAGATGCCAAATGAAAAATCCAAATCGAACAAACCGTCCGTGGTTTTTTAAGGGAGCTGGATGAAAATAAACTTGATTTGGAAGATGGACTTTTTGATAGGAATATGTTAGGGTTTAACCGTTTCCCAAGATACATTTCCAGAAGAAAATCATGCTGCAATTCAAGAACGCGCGGCAGATTTAAGCAACGTTTTTTTGATTCAGGTCAGCTGTTCTGATAGAAAGTGAACTTTGATTCAGGTCAGCTGTTCTGATAAACAGTCGTCATTGGCATTAAATGCGAACCACAATATTGAAAGTGTTTAGACAAGTAGCTACTTTTCTGGGCTTGTGGATTTTGTTCGCTCCACTGCTTCAAGCTTCAGAACCCTCCTTTATCCGTGAAAGCATACGTGCCCGTGGTATGGGCAATGCGTTTACTGCTGCTGCCAACGACGAGATGTTGTTGTTTTACAATCCAGCCGCTTTACGTTCAGTTAATTACAACATCTATGAGGCAGTTGGATTTAATTTTACCACCAATGAAAGTACAATCAATCTAGCAAAATCGAGTAGCAGCAATGCTACCCTCGGAGATTTGGCAGGGAAAAAAATCTATAATGAGGTGAATCTCGGTCTCCTGAGTCATGTCAATTCTCGATTCGGCTGGTCATTCTTTTCAAATGGATTGTTAGATCTCCAAATCAAGAATCCAGTTTTTCCGTATTTAGAGACAAAAGCATATGTGCAAACTGGACTTGCCGGGGGAATGGCGTGGAGTTTTTTTGATTACCAGCTTGATGTCGGTCTGGGTGCCAAGCTTGTGCAAAGAGAAGGAATCGATACGAAGTTACATGTTTTTGACGAGGCCATTATTGAAGTGACAGAAAATAATAAAACGACAAAACTCCAAAAGAAATTTGCTAAAAAAGCGGCATTGGCTCCAGATGCTGGAGTAATATATCACTTCGACAGCTTTCACAACATGGAACCCAAAGTGGCGCTTAGTCTGCAGAATATTGGCGGGCTTGATTTTAGAGGGGCAGGTAAAGTACCGATGACATTAAACGTTGGTGCAAGTTCAGAGTCAGAATTGAATGGTTTTGATTTTATCCTGGCTGCAGATTATCGCGACATGACCAATGCCCAGAAACTGGTATCCAAAGGCAGCATGCTCACGCAGCGCAATTTTAAATTGGGCTTGGAAATCGGCTGGAAAAAACTGTTTAACGGACATCATCTTTTTTCACTTCGTGCGGGCCGTAATGGACCATGGAACAGCATAGGCTGGTCAATGAACTTATTTGGTTTTAAAATTGATTTTGCGAAGTACTCACAGGAAATTGGAGGTTTTTCAGGTGCGTTAGAGGATAAACGTACTAGTTTCCAGTTATCACTTATTTTTTAATTACAACTTTCTAAAACTAAGGCAAGTCATGAAAAATGCTACCTTTGTGATACTAGCGTTGACATTCGTGTGGTTAAATGGCTGTGCAACACAGGGGAGATTGACCTATTTGATGTTTGAGCAGAGCTTCAGTTATGAGTCTCTGAACTCTTCAATGGAAAAACTCAAGAGTCAGTATGAGAGTTCTATTCAGGAGCAAGTCAGTGCTTTACGTGAGATCCGCTATATTTCAAAACATATGAAGGAGCCGGGTAAGCGGGAGATTGCTTTGCGCGCTCTGACTTTTTTTGCTTTTTCCAGTGACGACGGTGATATACGAGACAAAAGTCTCTCCCGCCTGCAAACAGTTCTTGAGTCACCGGAATGGCCGACTCACATGAAAATCACGGTAATTGACAGTACTGTTGATCTTGTGACAGGTGAACTTGGGTTTCAGGAAAAACATGATGGTGTACTAATGCGTTTTGGTGTTAAGTCAGGCTTGCGAAAAGATGCATTAAAGTTTTTACTGAATAATTTTGATGAGCTAACGCCGGAGCTTCAATACCGTGCCGTTAGTGCTCTGCACCGGTTTTTGCTCACAGAACCGAGACTGGAAAACTGCCCGGAAAATATTTGTGATGAAGATGTCCGGAAAAACCGCGAAGAATGGGACATTGGTAGAGAAGTCAAAAATGTTATTCCGCATAATGCAGATCCTATAGCTGTTGAAGCTGGTGCATACGGACCTGCAACAAAACGGGTACCTCTTGATGAGCGTGAAGATTGGAATGAAGAAATGGACGAACTGAAAGAGGTAGTCTGGGACTGGATGGAGGATCCTCTGGAGGATCAGGACACCCCGATATTAATTCAGGGCCGCTTAATACGCTTTGCAGGAGAAATTGAAAATTTTTCCTTACAGGAAAACATGGCTGATGATTTTCGTGAACAAATTTCAGTCTGGGCTGAGAGTGAGGATATCTCTATGGACTTGAGACAGCTGCTTGGTGCTTCGCGGGAAAAGGTGAAACTTTATGGATTTCCTGCGACTAATTCTCCTGTACCATCGGAGGAAAAGTATGCAGGAATTCTAAATGGTTCACTATATTTTTTAGAAACTCATCTTGATGCCATCTTGCACCAGCAGCAGGAACGCCAGCGTAGTGGTTTTGATCCCGGAAAGCCAGATCCAATTGAACTGGCCTTTACCTCATTTGAAGAAACAGATGAGGCCAGGTTCAAACGGGAAATAATTCTGGAAAATGTAACTGCAGCGTTGCGAAACGGGCTATTGGTTGATACTCTTAATTTAACAGCTCGGGTTGAGAAAGCTATTGAGAGAGCACGCTCTGATACAGAACTTGTACCTTTTCTGAAACTTGTAGGAGCTTTGTATCCTTCGCTGAAGGCCCAAAAACGTGAACCACGTCCCTTGTTTGAAACTTTAGTGGATAAAGCAAAAGCTGCAGAAAATTTATCGCAGCGCAGACTCTATCTAAATGCAGTGCTCGCTGGTGCCAGTGTCTTTCCTCAAGAGGTCAGTCTCAGGATCGCTTTTGTCAGTGAACAGGATGTAGTCACACAGCATCAAATTGATTCAGAACTGCAAACCCTGGAAGAAACGCTTTAACAACTTGTGGATAATGAAAAATATATTCGAGTCACCTGCAAAATGATTCTCATGAAAACGATGTTCAGATTCTTGCTACTTATTCTTGTGACGCTGCCATTGGCTTCGTGTGCAGACAAAAAAGATACTGCAAGATGTTCGGTTCAACTCGATGAACAAAAATATTCAACGGTTGCCGAAAATTCAGGTTGCACAAATTATCAAAGAGCAAGCGGATATTTGGGACAGGCTGGAGTATCGTTTGGTAATTTCCTAAAAACTGGAGCTATGGATAACCTGACAAAAACTCTGGGTATTTCAAATCTGAGCCTGGCAACAGATCAGGATATATCTACAGGTTATACAACAGGTAACCGTGGATATGTGACCAAAGCACTTTGTTTAATCGGGGCC
>UINC01001042.1_pt1 | contig 31725 bp, 30 predicted proteins | sample 5385821 | NCBI WGS metagenome assembly UINC01 (sample SAMEA4666929, study PRJEB26691) | marine metagenome | isolation source: Pacific Ocean | place: Pacific Ocean | collected 2011-10-13 | reverse complement strand
GAAGGTCTGGATCGTGTCGTCGAGTCGGTGGAAGTCGGACGCCTCGTCGGCGTAGATGGCCAGCACGGTGGACAGCCCGGACGGCTGGTCGATCGTCCCGGCGGCGATGGAGAGCATGTCCGCCTTGTCGGTCGCCGACCAGAAGAGCGTTGAACCACACGCCGAGCAGAACCCGTAACGGGTGGTCGACGTCCGATGGTGCCAGGTGAGGGTGGCATCGCTCTCGAAGTGGACGTCGTCGACCTTCGCCGCGGTGGCCGCCATGTGGTGGCCGGTGATCCGGCGGCACGGTTCGCAGTGGCAGTGCACGACGTCGCGCAGTTCTCCGTCCACCCGGTAGCGCACCCCACCGCAGTCGCACCCACCGGTGGCCCGGGTACCGGAACCCCCTCTCCCGTCGTCCATGCGGGCATCCTCGCGCGCCGGGCGCCCGGTCACGTTCCGGGCCGGCCGTGCCGGTCCTGTTCAGCCGGCACCGTCAAGGTTCCCGTCGGCCTCGACGAAGACCTCCTCGAGCGGCTTGCGGCGGAGGTCGGGCACCTTGACCCCATCCATGGGGTGGCCGACCGGGAACATCACGAACGGTCGCTCGTTCACCGGGCGACCCAGGACCGTCCGCAGGAACGCCATGGGTGACGGCGTGTGGGGCAGGGTCGCCAGGCCCATCTCGTGCAGGGCTGCGATGAACAGCCCGGCGGCGATCCCGACGCTCTCCTTCACGTAGTAGTTCCTACGCGTGGTCCCGTCTGGCCGGATCTCGTAGCGCTGCTCGAACAGCACCACTATCCATGGTGCCACCTCGAGGAACTCCTTGTGGTGGTCGGTGCCGAGGGGGGCCAGGGCCTCCAGCCACTCCGCGTTCATGCGGTTCTCGAGGTAGTTGATCCTCTCCTCGGCTTCGGCAGCCTCCCTGATCCTGGCCTTCAGGTCGGGGTCACGGACGGCCACGAAGGTCCAAGGCTGCTTGTTGGCCCCGGAGGGGGCCGTGGACGCAGCCAGGACTGCCAACTCGATGAGCTCCCTGGGGACGGGTTCCGGGCTGAAGACCCGGACGCTGCGTCGCGCCTCGGCCACCTGGTGGAAGGCCCTGGCCCTGTCGGCCATCTCGTGGGCCGGGAACCGACGGGGCTCCAGGACGACGAACGGGTACCGGGACTCGAGGTCGGGCGCCGGGTAGGGATACTCGTACCGGAGCTCGCTGGGATGGTCCCGATCCGACGCCATTTCCCCATCCTCGTCGCACGGGCTGGCCCAGACCACCACCGGTGCCCGGGACAGGGATCGAACCTGTACGCCCCCTGGGGGGCCGCGGGGTTTAAGCCCGCTGCGTCTACCAGTTCCGCCACCCGGGCGTCAGGCCACGCTAGCCAGCTGCGCAGGGCCGACACGTGGGCCGGGCGTGGGACCGGCCATGGCGGTCAACGGTCAGGCTGCCATGGCCGGCTCCGCGACGGCTAGCCAGAGTGCAGCCCTCACGGTGTCGGCCTTGGCGCGGTCCAGGCCGTTGGCCACGACGATCCCCTCGACCATGTCGGCCACCACCGCTCCCCAGGGTCGACCCCGAGCCACGACGGCGATCGTGGCCGAGCCGCCCCGCCAGCGGATGGAACGCTGCACGCCACGCAGGCCGGGTGGGCACCGGAACGTCGGCACCTCGAGCCCTCGGAGGCGCGCGGCGCGGCCCAGCGAGCGGGCGGTCTCGGCGAACCGCACGGCGCAGGTCTCGTGGTACCGGGTATCCATGGGTTCCATTATCGAGGAGGGGTGTGACAACGCGCCGGGCCTCCGGCCCCGTGTCACCGGGCTGGGCCATACTCCCGGCGTGGACCCGATCGACGACGGCACCGCCGCACCCGACCTCAACCCGGCACAGCAGGCCGTCCTCGACCAGCTCGGGGCCACGGTCGACGAACGACCCGAGTTCGCCGAGGACCTCCGCCACCATCTCCGGTCAGCCCTCGAGACGGCCGTGGAACCCCACCTCGACGGGCTCCCGACCGGTGAGGATCTCTTCGTCCACAAGCACCGGCTCGCCCAGGTACACGGCTGCGAAGCGAAGTTCCTCGCCGACGAGGCCGAGGAATTCGAGTGGCGGGTCCCCACCGCCCGCGGCACCATCGTCCACAAGGCCGTCGAATTGGCCGTCAACTGGCGCCGGGAGGTAGAGCCGCCCGTGCTGGTGGACGAGGCCCTGGCCCGCTACGAGGCGGACCGGGGCGGCCTCGGGCACTGGCTGCGGGGTTGCAGCGAGGTCGAGCGGGCCGAGCTGAGGTCCGAGTCGTTGGATGCCTTCACCAAGTACCTGGAGTGCTGGCCCCCACTTAAGCCCGCATGGCGCCCCGTCACCGAGAGCCGCCTGCGGGCCGAGTTGTGCGGCGGCCGCCTGATCCTGGCCGGCAAGGTGGACCTGACCCTTGGCAGCGCCAGTGGCCAACGGGCCGGCAAGGTGATAGTCGACCTCAAGACCGGGGGGTCGCTTCCGGTGCACCGCGAGGACCTCCGCTTCTACGCCCTGATCGAGACCCTCCGCATCGGCGTCCCGCCCAGGCTCCTGGCGTCCTACTACCTGGACCAGGCCCACTTCGTGCCCGAGGTGGTCACCGAGGACACCCTCATGGCCAGCGTGGCCCGCCTGACCGATGGCGTCGGCCGACTCGTCGAGCTGCTCCACGGCGGCCGTACTCCGAACCGGATCCCCGGCCCCCCATGCCGTTGGTGCCCCGTGTACGACACCTGTGACGAGGGGCGGGCCCACCGGGCCGAGTTCGACGACCCGACCTGACCCGGGTCGGCGCCGATCAGCCCCCGTCCAGGCGGCCGTACTGCCCGGTCACCTGCAGGAGCAGCCCTCCTCCGACGACTACCAGGCCGCTGACCGCCACCACCGGCCGGGGGCCGAGGACCGATATCAACCAGCCCATGAGCAGGTTGGCGAAGGGCGACAGGCCCAGGACGCCCATCAGGTAGATGGCCATCACCCGGCCACGCAGCTCGTCGGCGACCTGCAGCTGCACGGTGGAGTTGAGGTTCGAGGCCGACGCCAGGTGCATCACACCGATCAGGGCGAGGGCACCGAAGCCCACCCAGAAGGAGGGCGCCAGGGCGAACACCACCATGGCCGCCCCGTACCCGGATGTCGCCAGGAGCTGGATCCTGGACCGCTTCAGGCGGCTCAACTCCCCGGCCACCACGGGGGCGGCCAGCAGGGCGCCGATCCCCTGCGCCGAGCCGAGTATCCCGAACCAGAACGGCGAGACCTCGAAGACCTCCTCGGCAAACACGACGATCTGCTGCACGATGGGCTGACCGGCCGTGGAGATGAGGGTGACGGTGATGATGGCCGCCCGGATCCCCGGAGCGTCCAGCACGTACCGGATCGACTCGCGGTAGTCGGCGACCACCGACGAACCCCGATGCCCTCCGACCCGGGCGGAGGACCCCGCACGGAACAGGGTCGACGGATCGATCCGTGCGAGGGCCACCAGGACCGGCCCGTAGAGCACCGCCGTGAGGGTGAGCGCCCAGCCTGGCCCGAGAGTGCCGATCAGCAGGCCGCCCAGGGCCGGTCCGAAGGTGCGAGCCGCGTTGAACTGGGTCGAGTTCATGGTGATGGCGTTACGGAGGTGCTCACGTGGCACGCACTCGGCGACGAACGACTGCCAGGTGGGCAGCTGTACGCCGTATACGAACCCGCCGACCAGCAGCAGCATCATCCAGAGGCGGACGTCGTGGATCCCGGACGCCCAGGTAAGGGCCATGCCGGCGGCCAGCGCGCTGCAGAGGCTGTTGGTGGTCAGGAGCACCTTGCGCCGGTCGAAGTGGTCCGACACGTAGCCGGCCACCGGATTGGTGAGCAGCATCGGGATGAACGTGAAGAAGCCGGCCATGCCGACCCATGCCGCCGAACCGGTGATCCGGTAAACGATGTAGTAGGTGGTGACGTACTGCACCCAGCGGCCGTTGTTGGTCAACATCCCGCCTATCCAGAACCGCCGGTAGTTCGGGAAGCCCATGGCCGGGAACCGCCGTCGGTCAGGCGGCGGCAGGCCCGGGGCAACCGCCCCACCCGGTTCCCCCATTGCCATCGGGCGACCCTAACCCCGGACTCCGGCCGGCCTCCCAGCGGCTGACCGACGTGCGGAGGGGCCCTCCCCCGGTCCCGAACCGCAGGCTTCGACATGGGAGACTCCCCGCATGAGCGTGCTCCGAATCGAACGCCGCGACCGCGTCGCCGTCCTCACCTTCGACGACCCCGACCGCCGCAACGTGGTCTCCGACGAGATGAACGAGGAGCTCCTGGCGGCCTTCGACGACCTGGAGGCCGACGACGGCATCGGAGCGGTGGTGCTCACCGGCGCCGGTAGGGCCTTCTGCGCCGGAGCCGTCCTGGACGACCTGCTGGAAGCCGGAGAGAGGGATTCCGAAGGTTCGCTCCCCGACATCTACAGGGGGTTCCTCCGTGTGGCCCACACCTCGCTGCCCACGGTCGCCGCCGTGAACGGTGCGGCGGTGGGTGCCGGCATGAACATGGTCCTGGCATGCGACCTGGTTGTCGCCGGCCGCTCCGCCCGTTTCGACAGCCGGTTCCTGACCATCGGCATCCACCCCGGCGGTGGCCACACCTGGCGCCTCCGCAACATCACCGACCTGCAGACGGCCAAGGCCATGGTGCTGTTCGAGCAGATCCTGGACGGTGAGCAGGCGGTCCGCCACGGTGTGGCGTGGGAGTGCGTGGACGACGACGAGTTGGTCGACCGGGCCGTCGACTACGCGGCGAAGGCCGCCGCCCATCCCGTCGAGCTGGTCGCCGTCACCAAGAAGACGCTGCACGACACTGCAGGGGTGACCGAGTCGGTCCCGGCAGTCCAGATGGAGATCCCGCCCCAGGCCTGGTCGATGAAGCAGCCGGCATTCGTGGAGATGGTCGGCCGGCTCAAGGCCCGGATCGCAGCCGGGGACTGAGCCGTCCGCTTTACGACCAGGGGCTCCTCAACGGGCGGAGCGTCAGTTGCCAGACGGCTTGAGCCAGGTGGCGGCCAACGCCGTTCGCCGTAGGCACCACTCCTCAGCGGTGATGGCGAACCGGAGGTGGTCCTCCCACACGCCGTCGATCTCCAGGTAGCGCTCGGCCAGGCCCTCGCAGCGGAACTCCAGCTTCTCGACCACCCGTCGGGAGCGGGTGTTCCTGGGCACGATCGACACCTGGACCCGGTGCAGGTCGATCTCCTCGAAGGCGAACCTGCACGCCATCACCAGAGCCTCCGGAATGTAACCGTTGCCCGCCCGGTCCTCGTCCATCCAGTAGCCGATGTGGGCACTCCGGAACGCCCCCCGCACGACGTTTGACAGGTTCAGCTCCCCGGCGAAGTGGTCGGTGCCGTCCACGCCCACGAACACGCCGAAGCCCCAGCCGGTTCCCAGTTGGCGTTCCCGCCTACGTGCCGCACATCGCATGGCGAAGGCCTGGCGGTCCACCGCCGGGTCGGGCTGCCCGAAGCCGCGGCGGGGCTCCCAGGCGGTCAGCCAGTCGGCGTTCCGGCGCCGTACGACCTGCCACTCCGAGAAGTCGTCCACCTCGAGGGGCCGCATGGCCACCCTGGACCCACGCAGGACCGGACAGTCGGTCACCTGGTCGATCGCCACGGCTCCATCATTGGCAGGTACGACGGTCGGCTTGCAACCCGGCCCGGCACCCGACCGTTGGTCGTCAGTCCAGGATCTCGTCCAGGGCGGCCAGCAGCAGGGTGACGTTGCGCAGACGGGCCGTGTGGCCCATGCAACCAATGCGCCAGACCTTGCCGGCGACCGGACCGAGGCCGCCGCCGATCTCGATGTCGTACTCCTGTAGCAGGCGCCGACGGACGCCGGCCTCGTCCAGCCCGTCTGGCAGGCGGTCGGCGGGGACGAACACCGAGGTGAGCTCGGGGAGACGGTGGCCCTCCTGGGCGAAGAGCTCGAAACCCCGATCGACCAGGCCCTTCTGGAGCTGGTCACCGCAGGCCTGATGGCGGGCCTGGACGTTCTCGAGGCCCTCGTCGAGGACCACTCCCAGGCCGGCGTGGAGGGCGTAGATCATGGAGATGGGTGCAGTGTGGTGGTATGCGCGGGTGCCGCCGCTGGTCACGTACTTGGCGATCATGGCGAGGTCTAGGTACCAGGACGGTGACTTCTCGACGAACCGGTCGATGGCGGCCTGCGAGACGGTCACCGGGGAGAGCCCGGGAGGCACGCCCAGGCACTTCTGGGTTCCGCTGTAGGCGAGGTCCACACCCCAGGCGTCGATCTCCAGAGGTATGCCGCCCAGGGAGGTGACGCAGTCCACTAGGAGCAGGGCGTCGCCCTTGCCGGCGCCAATGGGTTCTACGTCGTTGCGGATGCCGGTCGAGGTCTCGGCGTGCACCACGGCGATGACCTTGGGGCTCGGGTGGGCGTCCAGCAGGGCCTGTGGGTCGATGGCCCGCCCCCACTCGGCGTGCACCCGGACGACCTCGGCGCCACAGCGGGAGGCCACGTCGCACATGCGTTCGCCGAACACGCCGTTGACGCCGATGACCACCGGGTCACCGGGACCCAGCACGTTGACGAAGGTGGCCTCCATGCCTGCCGACCCGGTGGCCGAGACCGGGAAGGTCAGCGGGTTGGCGGTGCGGAACACCTCCCTCAGCCGATCGTTGGTGTCGTCCAGGAGGGTGATGAAGTCAGGGTCCAGATGGCCCAGGACCGGTCGGCCGAAGGCCTTGATGACCTGCGGGTACGGGTTGCTGGGACCGGGGCCCATGAGGATGCGATCTGCATGCGACATGGCGGCCATCCTAAGGGGCGAATCGCTACTCGTGGGAAAGATTCTTCCCTTGAGTGAAGTCCGGTTCGTCGCGCAGGACTACCGCTGCTGCGAGGCCACCAGGCCATCCAGGATGTCCGACTCCGAGACCAGGCACTCGTCGAAGCCCATCTGGCGCATGACCTTCACCAGGATGGCCACGCCGCCAACTATGACGTCCGCCCGGTCCTCCTCCATGCCCGGGTTCTCCAGACGCTCGGCCCGGGTCTCGGTGGCCAGGGTCCGGAAGACGTCCTCGACGGCCTCCCTGGAGAGCCGGAAGTGGTGGATCCGATCCCGGTCGTAGGTGGCCAGGCCGATCTCGACAGCCGCAACGCATGACACCGTGCCGGCCAGGCCGACCAGGGTCCGGGCGCCGGCCGCCGCCGGAACCACCCGCAGGACGTCGTCCACGTGCCCCTCGGCTATCGACAGGCAGGCCACCAGCTCCTCGGGCAACGGGGGATCGTGCTCGATCCACTGCTCGGTCAACCGCACGCAGCCGATGTCGCACGACAGCGTCCCCTCGACCTCGGTGGTGCCGACCACGAACTCGGTGGACCCACCCCCGATGTCCAAAACCAGGAACGGCCCGTCGACCGGGTCGAGGTCGGCCGTGGCACCGGCGAAGGAGAGCCGACCCTCCTCGATGCCAGACAGCAGCTCCGGCCGGTGACCGAGCACCGCCTCGGCGACATCGAAGAACTCGTCCCGGTTGGCGGCATCCCGGGCAGCCGACGTGGCGGTCACCCGGCACCGGGTCACCCCGTGGCGGTCCATCGACGAGCGGAACTCCCGGAGCACGCCGGCCACGCGGTCGATGGCCTGTGGGGCCAGCCGCCCGGTGGCATCCACCCCCTCCCCCATCCGGGTGATGCGCATCAGGCGCTCCACCGAGCGCCGGCCATCGCCGATCAGGAGACGGGTGGAGTTGGTCCCGCAGTCGACGGCGGCCACCAGATCAGCCACCGGACTCCTCCGTCGACGCAGGTCGGCCCTGCAGTCGGGCGTGGACCCACCGGCCCACCGGATCGTCCCCGCCGGCCAGAAACCAGGCGTAGTGGGCGTGCAGGCACTTGACGCCCTGTCTCGTTCCGCCCACGCCACCCGACGGCCGGTGGCCCTCATGATCCACTGGGATGGCGGCGTCCCGTTCAGCCGCGTAGCGGTCGTGGGCCTCGGCCAGCTCCGCCGGATCGCAGTCCGCCTCGGCGGCCCGGACCCCACCGGTCGACTCCAGGGTCCCGATCCGGGACCGCAGCTCGTCGGCCACCAGCCAGAAGCGGGTGGGCATGGGACGACCGTCGTCCAGCAACGGGTGGTTCCGGATCACCACCGGAACTCCGGCGTCGTCGCGGACCACCACGTCGAACAGCCCCTCCGGCCATCGACCCAGGAGCCCGGCGACCACCTCGCGGTCGTCATCATCGGCCCCGGTGCGGGGCGGGAGAGGTGCGTCCATGGATGGGCCCGTGGGGATGGGCCGGTCAGGGTCCTAGACCAGGATCAGGATGATCACCACGACCGCCACAACGGCGAGCAGCGTGGGGACCAGCCGTTTCAGGATCGGGGCTCCGGCGGCACCCAGCAGGTCGATGGCCTCGACCTCCGGGGCATCCACCACCCGGACCGCAGGTGTCTCGTCGACCGGGACATCGACGGCTGCCTCATCGGCCGCGGCATCGACGACAGTCTCGTCGCCGGAGGCGGCAATCAGGTCGCTCAGGTTTTCGGCGAACTGGCCCATTAGCTTCTTCGAGACGTCGGCCATCACACCGCGCCCGAACTGGGCCACCTTGCCGGTCACCGTCAGGTCGGTGGTGACGGTGACCTTCGTACCGACGTCGGTCGCCTCCAACTCGGCGGTGATGTCCGCCGCGGCGTTGCCGGCCCCCCGGGTGTCGCGCCCCTCGGCACGCAGCACCGCCCGGTGCTCCACGTCGTCGCGCTCTGAGAAGGAGGCAGCTCCCTTGTACTGGGCGGTGATCGGTCCGACCTTGATCTTGACCACTCCCCGGAACTCGTCGCCCTCGATCTCCAGGAGCTGGGCCCCGGGCAGGCAGGGAGCGATGCGCTCGACATCGGTCAGCACGGCCCACACCAGGTCGACGGGTGCGGCCACCTCGAAGTCGTTGTTCAGTTCCAATGCCCGAGGTCCTCCACGGTGTCGACGTCTGCCGGATTGCCCGGACACGCTACTTCCACCACGTCGAACGGCCTCGCTGCCAGGAGGAACCTGGCGCCGGTGTCCCCGGCCTCCGGCAGTTCGGACCAGTACCTGCGACCGACCTTGGTGGGCGGCCTGCGCCGCCCGTCGAAGGTGGCCACGACAAGGGATCCGGGAGCGTCGGCCACCGCCCGCCAGGCCTCGGCCGGAATGCCGGGCATGTCGGCCAGGCCCACCACGATCGCCTCGTGCCCGACCCGCCGGGCATGCTCCACAGCCAGCCGGATGGAGCCGGCCTGCCCGTCGGACCAGAGCTCGTTGTGCAGGACGGTCGCTCCATCGGGAACGACCGCCGAGAGGTCCGCCGACCCGGTCACCACCACCAGCTCGTCCAGCCCGGCGGCCGCCGCTGCCCCGATGGCATGGGAGGCCAGGGGCCGACCGTCCAGGTCTGCCAACAGCTTGTGTCCGGGGCCCGCCCACCGGGTGCCACCACCTGCCGCCAGCACCACCGCGGCGATGGTCCCGTCCAGGGACATGGTCAGCCGGTATCTCTGCCGTGGATTGGGCCGTCGGTGTCCGACAACGCCCGGGTCGAGCGGCCGGTCCGCAGGGCGATGATCTCCGACACGATGGAGATGGCCGTCTCCTCCGGCGTACGCGCCCCGATGTCCAGTCCGATCGGCGAGCGCAGACGGGCCATCTCCTCGTCGGTGACCCCGGCCTCGACCAGGCGCTCGAGGCGGTCCTTGTGGGTCCGACGGGATCCCATGACGCCTATGTAGCCGACCGACGTCCGCAGCGCCGCCACGATGGCCGGCACGTCGAACTTGACGTCGTGGGTCAGCACGCAGATGGCGTCACGGCGCCGTAGTTCCGGCCCGACGTCGGCCAGCAGGCGGTCCGGCCAGCCCACGACAACCTCGTCGGCCAGGGGGAAGCGCTGGCTGGTGGCGAACACCTCGCGTGCGTCGCAGACGGTGACCCGGTAGCCCAGCACCTTGGCCACCCGCACGAGGGCGAGGGTGAAGTCGACGGCACCGAAGAGCAGCATCCGGGGAGGTGCGGCGAAGGCCTCGATGAACACCTGCACGGCCTCCTCGCGGGCTTCGCCGTGCTCCCCGTAGTGCCGGACGCCGCTCCGTCCGGCGGCCAGCTCGCCGAGCGAGTCGCGTGCCACGACCCTGTCCAGGTCGTCGTCGCCAAGCGTGCCCTGGACCTCGACCTCTCCGGCACCGAGACGATGCACCAGGAGTTTGGCGCCGGCACGGGGGCCATCCAGAACGGTGGCCAGCGCAACCGGGACCTCATCGCGCAGCAGCGCCGCCAACCGGTCGAAGATCGGGGTCCCGGGCACGTGGTCGGTTCCCGCCTACCAGTCGAGCGGTTCGATGAAGAGGTGGATGGTGCCGCCGCAGGTCAGGCCGACGGCGAACGCCTCGTCGTCGCTGTAGCCGAAGGCGACCATCCTCCGGTCGCCGGTGTCGAGCACGTCCAGCGCCTCGACCACGACGGCACCCTCGACGCAGCCTCCCGAAACGGATCCGGCCACCTGGCCGTCCTCAGCGACGGCCATCGAAGCGCCCGGCAGGCGTGGCCCCGAACCCTCCAGGTCGACGACGCGTGCAACGGCCACCCGGCGGCCCTGACGGCGCCAACGCTCCAGGTCGTTCAGGATCTCCCGCATCGGCCTCAGGCTAGAGGCCCACCGCGGGGCTAGAGGATCTTGGAGATGACGTCGCCGAAGTCGGACGGTCGCTCGACCACGGTCACCCCGCAGTCCCTCATGATCTGGATCTTCTCGGCGGCCGACTCGCCGGCCCCAGTCACGATGGCCCCGGCGTGGCCCATGGTCCGGCCCTTGGGCGCCGAGAGCCCGGCGATGTAGGCCACGACCTTCTTGTGCATGTGGTCGCGGGCGTACGCCGCCGCCTCGGCCTCCTGTGGGCCGCCGATCTCGCCGATGACGATGACCAGGCTGGTGTCGGGGTCCTGCTCGAAGGCCTTCAGGTGGTCGGTGAAGGAACTGCCGTTGATCGGATCGCCACCGATGCCGACGCTGGTGCTGATCCCGATCCCCACCGCCTTGAGCTGGGAGGCGGCCTCGTAGCCGAGCGTTCCCGAGCGGCCGATGATGCCCACCGGGCCCTCGGCGTAGATGTGGCCGGGCATGATGCCCAGGAGGGACTTGCCGGGGCTGATGACGCCAGCGCAGTTCGGTCCCATGAGGGTCATGCGCTTCTCGACCCGCTTGGTCCGCATGTAGCGCTTGACCTTCATCATGTCCTGGGCCGGGATGCCATCGGTGATGCACACGCAGTGCCGGAGGCCAGCATCGGCGGCCTCCATGATGGCGTCGGCGGCGAAGGGCGGCGGTACGAACACGATGCTCGCCTCGGCGCCCGTCTCGCTCACGGCGTCCTTCACGGTGTCGAACACCGGTAGTCCCAGGTGGTCGTTGCTGCTCTTGCCCGGAGCCGTGCCACCCACCAGGTTCGTGCCGTACTCGAGCATCTCCTCGGCGTGGAACGTGCCCATGCGCCCGGTGAACCCCTGGACGATGACCGGGGTCTTCTCATTGACGACGATGCTCATGACTAGTTGGCCTCCCATGAAACGGCGGACACGGCTCGCTCCGCGGCCTCCGCCAGGGTCTCGGCCGTGATCAGCTCGACGTCGCTCTCTGCGAGGATGCGACGCCCCTCCTCGACGTTGGTCCCGGACAGTCGGACCACCACCGGCACCTTCACCTCCAGTTCGGTCATCGCCTTGACGACCCCCTCGGCGACCCAGTCGCAGCGGTTGATGCCGGCGAAGATGTTGACGAGGATCGCCTCGACCCTCTCGTCGGAGAGGACCAGCTTGATGGCCTTGGACACCCGGTCGGGTGACGCACCGCCGCCGATGTCCAGGAAGTTTGCCGGTTCGCCGCCAGCGTGCTGGATCATGTCCATGGTGGCCATGGCGAGGCCGGCGCCGTTGATGATGCAGCCGATGTTGCCGTCCAGGCCGACGTAGTTCAGCCCGCGGTCCGCTGCGTTCATCTCCCGGGGGTCCTCCTGGGACTTGTCCCGGAGTTCGGAGACGTTCTGGTGTCGGAACAGGGCGTTGTCGTCGAAGCTCATCTTGGCGTCGAGGGCCAGGAGGCGACCCTCCTCGGTGACCACCAGCGGGTTGATCTCCAGCAGTGTGGCGTCCAGGTCGCGAAAGGCCCTGTAGGCCCCGAGCAACAGGTTCTCGGCCTGGGAGATGAGAGACGCATCCAGGCCGCAGGCGAAGGCCGCCCCGCGGGCCTGGAATCCCTGAAGGCCGACGGCCGGCTCGATCATGATCCGGATGATTGCGCCCGGATCCGTCTCGGCCAGTTCCTCGATCTCTATGCCGCCTGCGCCCGACATGACCAGCACTATGCGCTCGGTCTGCCGGTCCAGGATCATGCTCATGTAGAGCTCTCGCTCGAAGGAGACCACGGGCTCGATGTAGAGGCGGTAGACGCCCTTGCCGGCCGGGCCGGTCTGGTCGGTGACGAGGCGGCGTCCCAACAGGTCGTCGGCGGCCTCCCAGACTTCGTTCTCGTCGTCGCACATCCTTATGCCACCAGCCTTGCCGCGGGCACCTGAGTGGATCTGGGCCTTCACCACCCACTTCTCGCCGCCGATCTCCTTGGCCCGGTATGCGGCCTGCTCGGGGCTGTAGGCGAGGCCACCGGTGGCGATCGGCACGCCATACCCCTCGAGCAGGGCCTTTGCCTGGTACTCGTGAACGTCCATGGGCGCTGGTCTCCGCCCCCTTCCTTCTCGACTACTTGTCCTGGATTGTCGCGGCCTGGGCCACGACGTTCTCGGCCATGCGGGCCGACGCGGCGTCGATCATCCGCCCATCCAACTGGGCGGCCCCGCGACCTTCGGCGGCGGCCTCGGCCAGTGCGGCGATGATCCGATGGGCCCGGTCGACCTCCTCGGGCGGCGGCGAGAAGACCCTGTTGGCCAACTCGATCTGCGAGGGGTGGATGGCCCACTTGCCCTCGTAGCCGAGGGCGGCGGCCCGACGGGCGCCGTCCAGGAAGCCGTCGGGGTCGTTGAAGTCGCCGAACGGGCCGTCGATGGGCCGGATGCCGTAGGCCCGACAGGCCACCAGCATCCGGGAGAGGCCGTCGTGCCACTGGTCGCCCGGATAGTCCGGGTTCAGGCCGCCGATGTTGGTGGTGCGGGCCCGACAGCTCGCGGCATAGTCGGCCACGCCGAAGTGCATTGCCTCCAGGCGGGGGCTGGACGTGGCGATGGCCTCGACGTTCACCATCCCCAGCGTGGTCTCGATGAGGGCCTCGATGCCGATCTTCCCGGTGAGGCCCGTGGCCTCCTCGATCTGGCTGACCATGGCATCGACCATGTAGACGTCGGCCGGCACGCCGACCTTGGGGATCAGGATGGTGTCTAGGTGCTCGCCGGCCTGTTCCACCACGTCGACGACGTCCCTGTACATGTAGTGGGTGTCGATGCCGTTGATCCGCACCGAGATGGTCTTGCCCAGGCCCCGCCAGTCGATGTCGCGGAGCCCCTCGATGACGTTGCGTCGGGCCTGAACCTTGTCGCCGGGGGCGACGGCATCCTCCAGGTCGAGGAACACGTAGTCGACGTCGCTGGCCGCGGCCTTCTCGAAGAGGGCCGGGTTGGACCCGGGTACGGCGAGTTCGCTGCGCTGGAGGCGCTGGCGGGCGGGGGCGTAACGGGTGTGGCTCATGGTTGCTCCGGTGGGGAGGTGGCAGCGATCGGACGGAGAGATGCATCGGTCCACCGATATGGTCCGAACGCCACCCTGCGGCCGGGCACCCCCTGTGGTAGAGGACATTGTGCACGAATCTTTCCTGAGATTCAAGTAGATGGAACGAGAAGGATGATTTCAGGTAGGTTTCTTTCATGTCCCCCGTGACTTCCGTCACCCCCGATCGCGGATCTGAGCCCAGCGACGCCGCCCTGAGGGCCGACATCCGGCGTCTCGGACACCAACTGGGCAACACGCTCGTCCGCCAGCATGGCGAGGGACTCCTCGAGGCGGTGGAACGAACCAGAACCCTGACCAGGCACCTCCGGGAGCTGGGTTCGAACCGGGACGTCAGCGCAGAACTCCGCGACCTCTTCGACGACACCGACGTCTCCGACGCCATCCTCCTGGTCAGGGCGTTCACGGTGTACTTCCACCTGGCCAACGTCGCCGAGCAGGTCCACCGCATCGAGGACCTCAACAGCGGCTCGCCGAACCCGGCCAACCAATTCGACGAAACGGTCCATTCCCTAGTCGACTCCGGCATCTCCCCCGCCGAGATCGCCCAGCTGGTCGGACGCGCCGAACTCCGTCCGGTGTTCACCGCCCATCCCACCGAGGCCTCCCGCCGGGCCATCCTGGACAAGCTGGCCCAGGTCAGCCACCTCATCGAGCAGCGCATCGAGGACCGTCGGACGGACGCCGACCGGCGCCGCATCGACCGCCGCGTCGAGGAGCTCATCGAAGCCATATGGCAGACCGACGAACTCCGCCACGTCCGGCCGGAGCCGCTCGACGAGGCCCGCTCGGTCCTCTACTACCTCGGCCAGACCGTCCGTGACGCCGTCCCCGACCTCCTCGACGAGATCCAGGCCGTCCTGCGATCCATAGGCCAGGATCTCCACAGCGACCGCGCTCCGATCAGGTTCGGGACCTGGGTGGGTGGCGACCGGGACGGCAACCCCAACGTCCTGCCCGACACCACCGACCGGGTCCTGAGACTGCAACGCCGACACGCCCTCGAGATCCTCGTCACCGAGGTCATCGCCCTGGGCCACGAGCTGAGCGTCAGCACACGGGTGCACGGGGTGTCCGACGAGCTCCGGGCGGCGGTCGAGGCCGACCGCAACCCCCTCAAGGACCTCCGCGATCGGCTCGACTGGTCGGAGCCCTACCGGATCCGGTGCGAGGCCATCCGGAGGCGCCTCCTCGCCACCTCCGATGGCGACACCAGCCAGCGCGGCTACCGGTCGCCGGACGACCTGGACGCCGACCTTGCGGTCATCGAGCAGTCGCTGCGCGACAACGGTGGCGGCCTCCTGGCCGACGGTTGCGTGTCCCGGTTCCGTCGGATCCTGCAGATGATCGGCTTCCACATCGCCACGATGGACGTTCGCGAGCATTCGGACCAACACCACGACGCCCTGACCACCCTGTTCGCCGCCAACGACGTCGACTACGCCAGCACCTCGGCGGCCGAGCGGGCGACCCTGCTGGCCGCCGAGTTGGAGAGCCGGCGGCCACTGGCCCCGCCCAGCACCCCTGACGACACCGGCGCCCTGGCACTCTTCCGCACCCTCCGGACGATCATGGACCGAGACGGCGACCAGGTCATCGAGAGCTACGTCATCTCGATGACCCAGGGCGTCCAGGACGTCCTTGCGCCTGTCGTGCTGGCCCGGGAGGTCGGCCTCATCGACCTGGCCCACGACACGGCCCGCATCGGGTTCGTCCCCCTGTTCGAGACGATCGACGACCTGCGCTCAATCGGGCCGACTCTCCGGGCGCTGTTTGCCATCGACCCCTACAGGCGGATCGTGGACCTGCGGGGAGGCACCCAGGAGGTCATGGTCGGCTACTCGGACTCGAACAAGGACGGCGGGATCACCACGTCGCAGTGGGAGATCCACAAGGCCCTCCGGGCCATCCGGGAGGTCTCCGACGAGACGGGCATCCCGATCCGCGTATTCCACGGTCGGGGCGGGACCATCGGCAGGGGCGGCGGCCCGACCCACGCCTCGATCCTCAGCCAACCCAACGGCGTGCTGGACGGCGAGGTGAAGTTCACCGAGCAGGGCGAGGTGATCGCAGACAAGTACGGCCATCCGGAAATCGCTCGCCGAAACCTGGACCTGGCCTTCACCGCCCTCCTGGAGGCCTCGCTGGCCCACAAGGCGCCCCGACACGACGCCGACACCATCACCCGGTGGTACTCGATCATGGACGGCATGGCCGACAACGCCTACGCGGCATACAGACGGTTCGTCGAGACTCCCGGGCTGGTCGACTACTTCACCAGCTCCACGCCGGTGGAGGAACTGAGTGAGATGAACATCGGCTCACGTCCGGCCAGGCGACGCGGAGCGACCACCGGCATCGCCGACCTGCGGGCCATCCCGTGGGTCTTCGGGTGGACCCAGTCCCGACAGATCATCCCCGGCTGGTACGGAGCCGGTAGCGGCCTGGCCGCCTGCCGGGCCGCCGGCCACGGCGACGAGCTGCGGCTCATGTACCAGGACTGGCACTTCTTCCGAACGTTCGTGTCGAACGTCGAGATGACCCTGACCAAAACCGACCTGTCCATTGCACGGCACTACGTGGAACGGCTCGTCGACCCGTCGATGCACCACCTGTTCGACGCCGTGGTGGACGAGTACCACCGGACCGAGGCCGAGATCCGGGCCATCACCGGCACCGAACTCCTGGCCGAGAAGCCCATGCTGCGCCGGACGCTGGCCGTGCGGGACGCCTACCTGGATCCGCTCAACGTGCTCCAGGTGGAGATGCTCCACCGGTCGCGTAACGGGTTGTCGAACGAGGAACTCCAGCGGGGCCTGCTGCTCACCATCAACGGCATCGCCGCCGGGATGCGCAACACCGGCTGACCCGGCCCCGACGACTCAGCCTGCCAGGAGGTCTGCCAGGTCCCGGAGGGAGTCCAACGAGTGCCCCTCCAGGAATCGGTCCACATGGGGCAGGGCCGCGGCCATACCCCGGGCGATCGGCGCATAGCCCGGCGAGGCCTTCAGCGGATTCACCCAGACCACCTCGTGGGCCACCCGGTGCAGGCGGGCCATCTGCTCCTCCATGACGGCCGGTTCGCCACGGTCCCAGCCGTCCGAGAGCACCACCACGGTGGCCCCACGGGCCATTCCGGGGACACCCCAGGTGTCGTTGAAGGCCCTCAACCCGTCCCCCAGGCGGGTCCCCCCCGACCAGTCCGTGACGGCCCCGGCGGCCCGAGAGAGGGCGGCATCCGGATCACGTGTAGACAACTCACGAGTCAGGCGGGTCAGGCGGGTGCCCAGGGCGAAGGCCTCCACGTCGCGGCGCCCGACCATCGCAGCGTGCAGGAACCGGATCAGGGCCCGCGCATAGGGCTCCATGGAACCGCTCACGTCCAGCAGGAGGACCAGGCGCCTGGGACGCGTCCCCGGCTCGGAGAAGGCCCGCTTCATGGGCTCGCCCCCGGTCCGCAGGGCTGCCCGGACAGTCCGTCGGAGGTCGGGGCGACCTCGATGGGCCGCCGGACGGAGACGCCGACACCGCCGTGTGGCCCCGAAGAGCCGGAGCCCGGCCATCAGGTCGTGCAGCTCGGCTAGCTCCTCGTCGGTGCAATCAGCGAAGTCCCTGGACCCCAGCACCTCGGTTCGGGACCACCGGACGCTCAGGTGGTCGTCGTGGCGATCCGACTCGCCGGCTGGGTCCGGATCCCCGTCGACATCGTCGGCGACGTCCAGGAGCAGGGTGATGGTGGGTTGCTCGGTGGTCACCCGCGTGCCGGGAACAGCACCCATCCAGTGACGCTGGAAGGCCTCGTCGTAGGTGCCCACGTCCTCGGGGCGCCTGACCAGCGTGGCCCGACCCGCCCAGTAGACGCCGGACCGGGTCCCGGCGCCGACGGCAGCCACCGCCCGTCCGAACTCCAGGGTGCTCCCCAGCGGAACATCGAGACCCGACCGGCGCAGGACGTCGACGAAGCCGACGAGGTGGCGGTCCAGGGTCTGCTCGACGGTAGCCGGCACGGGTCAGGCCCCGCGGAGTAGGCCGACCAACTCGCCGAAGCCCCGGGACCGCAGGCGATCCTGGTCCTCGCGGTACTTCAGCAGGGCACCGATGGTCGTCTCGATGGCCGTCTCGTCGAGGTCGTCGACGCCGACCAGCACCAGCGCCTCGGCCCAGTCCAGGGTCTCGGCCACCCCGGGAGGCTTGTAGAGCCCCATGTCTCGGAGCTCGGCGGCCAGCACGGCGACGTCGCGCGCCAGCGCTGCTGGCACGTGCGGTGCCCTGACCCTGAGGATCTCCACCTCCCGGTCCACGTCCGGATGCTGCACCCAGTGGTAGAGGCAGCGACGCTTCAGGGCGTCGTGCACGTCCCGGGTGCGGTTCGACGTGATGACCACCACCGGGGGGACCTCGGCCCTAAAGGTGCCCAACTCGGGCACCGAGATGGCGTAGTCGGAGAGGATCTCCAGGAGGAAGGCCTCGAACTCGTCGTCGGCCCGATCCACCTCGTCGATGAGCAGCACAGGGGGCACGCCGTCGACCGCCGAGAGCGACCGGAGCAGGGGGCGACGGACCAGGAACCGCTCGTCGTAGAGCTCGTCGGTGATCTCGGCCACGTCGGATCCGGTGGCCGCGCCCGAGGCCTCGACCGCCCGGAGGTGCAGCAACTGGCGGGAGTAGTCCCATTCGTAGACGGCCTGGGAGGCGTCGATCCCCTCGTAGCACTGCAGGCGGATCAGCTCGCCACCCGACCAGGCTGCCAGGGCCCGGGCGACCTCGGTCTTGCCCACGCCGGCCTCGCCCTCCAGGAGCAGCGGCCGGCGGAGGCGCAGGGCCAGGTAGACGGCGGTGGCCAGCCCCTCGTCGGCCAGGTAGTCCTGGCCGGCGAGCGCCGAGGTCACGGCATCCACCGAGGCGACGTCGCGGATGTCGCTGGGCTCGACCATCCCCCAAGGCTACGGCGTGGCCATCTCCGGTCGGCGGCCCGACCGTTCAGGCACGCCTCAGCAGCCCGACTCCTCCAGCCCCCTGCGGGTCAGCACCCGGGCCAGGTGGCAGCGGTAGTCCACTCCCGCGTTCAGGTCGCTCGGCGGCTCCAGGCCGTCTGCGGCCGAGGCGGCGGCCTCGGCCGCCGATGCACCCGAGGCGACCGCCGCCTCGACGGCGCCGGCCCGAACGGGACGGGAGTCCATGTTCACCAGGCCCACGCCACAGGTGTCACCATCGACGATCACGGCGGCGCCGACGATCGCCCAGTCCTGGGCCCTCCGGTTGAACTTCTGGAACGACCAGCGGGCATTGGGCGCCTTGGGGATCCGTACCTCGGTGAGGAGCTCGTCCTCACCGATGGCCGTCTCGAGGAAGCCGGTGAAGAAGTCGTCGACAGGCACCTCTCGGGTGCCGGACGGCCCCTGGACGACCATCGACCCCCCCAGGGCGATGATGGCGGCAGGCAGATCCGAGGCCGGGTCCCCGTGGGCCAGTGCACCCCCGAGGGTCCCCCGGTGGCGGACCTGGGGGTCACCCACCTTGGACGCGGCGGCCGCCAGCAGGCCGGCCTGGCTGCGGACCAGGTCGCTGACCTCCACGTCGCGGTGCCGGGTCAGGGCGCCGATGGCCAGCACGTCGCCGTCGTCGCGCACGTAGGAGAGGTCTGACAGACGGCCGATGTCGACCACCACCGCAGGGGCCGCCAGCCGGTACTTCATGAGAGGCAGCAGGGAGTGCCCGCCGGCCAGGAGCTTGGCGTCGTCGCCGTGCTCCGCCAGGAGGGACAGGGCGTGCTCGGCCGAGGTGGCCAACTCGTAGTCGAAGGCGACGGGGATCATCGGGCGCCCCCCGCAGCCTGGAGCACGGCGGCCACGATGTTGTGGTAACCGGTGCAACGACAGAGGTTTCCCTCCAACCCCTCGCGCACCTCGGCCTCGGTCGGGTCGGGAACCTCGTCCAGCAGCGACACGGCGGCCATCACCATGCCAGGCGTGCAGTATCCGCACTGCAGGGCGTGGCACTCGTGGAAGGCCTGCTGCATCGGATGGAGGTCGTCGCCGTCGGCGAGGCCCTCGATGGTGGTGATGTCCTGACCGTCCGCCTGGACGGCCAGCATCGTGCAGGACTTCACCGCCTCGCCATTCACGTGGATGGTGCACGCCCCGCATGACGACGAGTCGCAGCCGATGTTCGTACCGGTCAGGCTGGCGTCCTCACGGATGAAGTGCACGAGCAGCGTGCGGGGCTCCACGTCGTGCGAGACCGCAGTCCCGTTGATGGTCATAGAAACCTGCATTGTTTCCCTTCCCGGGTCCAGTGGCCCTGGCGCCCACCCGGCCGAGGCCGTGGACCCTAGTGCCGACCCCCGATGGCCCCGGCACTCACGGAGCCATCTTTCCCAACGAACGACGGGCGGCCAGGCCGGTTGCCAGGATCAGGAGCAGCAGGGCCGACGCACCCGGCCAGGTCGTCGACCAGGAAAGCGGACCCAGGAAGCCCTGGCGCGCGAACTGCAAGACGTCGGTCATCGGGTTGAACCCGGCGACGACCCTCAGCCAGCCCTCCATGAAGTGGAGCGGCACCTGGCCGGTGGACATGAACATCGAGCTGAAGCCCACGACCTGGACCAGCATCATGGAGCGCATGGTCCGCATCCGGTAGGCGACGGTCAGGCCCAGGAGGCAGAAGACGACAGCCATACCAACGGTCGCCGCATACAGGCACACCAGGCCCAGCGGACCGCCCCTGAGCGACAGGCCGCCCAGCGACGAGGCCAGCAGCACCGCCGTCGTCGGTATGAACGATCGGAGGCCGGAGTAGGTGGCCGTGCCGATGAGGATGGGAAGGCGGCTGCCCGGAGCGAGGAGCAGCCGGTCGAAGAAGCCGTTCTCCAGGTCGTCGGCCGCCGACGAGGCGCCCCCTATCCCGGCGAACACCGAACCCTGCAGGGCGGCGTAGGGCGCCATCCAGTCGTGCACGTTCGACGTGCCGTAGCCCTCCAGGCGGGCCAGGGAGCTGAAGGCTCCGGTGAAGCTGACGATGAAGAACAGTGGCATCACGAACGTCGGGATCACCAGGGACGGCCGGGCCACCATCCGCGCCATGCCCCTGCGGGCCAGCGCCACTACCACAGCCGCCGAATGGCCGAGGCCGTCGCCGGCAAGGGGAACCGGACGGGTGGCCAGCGTGGTGGTCATGGCCTACCCAGCTTCCGGTGGAGCGCCCGGACCGCCAGGGACACCGTGACGAGCCCGACCATGGCAGGCACCGCCATGGCCTGGAGTGCATCGCCGGCCGACCACCCGGAGATCACCAGCCGGCGGGTCGGGTCGATGACCCAGGTGATCGGGTTGCTCTCGGCCACCACCCGGAACCAGCCCGACATGAGTGCCGTCGGGAAGAACGCCGAGCTCATGAAGATCCCCACGAAGACCAGCGGGAAGGTGGCCGCCACCGCCTCCTGTGAGCCGGTCCGGATGGCCAGCACCTGCCCCACCCCACCGATGGCCAGCACCAGCAGGGCAGCAACGACCATGATGACCAGCACGGCCGCTGGGCCGCCCTTCACCTCGGCTCCGAAGGCCAGGAACACCGCCACGAGGATCGCAGCCTTAATGGCGGCGACCAGCGAGGCGCCGGCCAGGCGGCCCAGCAGGATCGGGAACCGGGCCACCGGCGAGGCCACCAGCCGATCGAAGAAGCCGTTCTCGATGTCCAGGGCCAACTCGGTCCCGGCGGCCGTGGCACCGAAGGACACGGCCTGGACCACGCACGCCGGGAGGATGAAGTCGAGGAAGGAATCCACTTGGGGAAAGCCGGGCATGGCGAGCGCCCGGGAGAACTGCCTCGAGTAGACAGCTGCCAGCAGGAGGGGGAAGACGAGCCCCGGCAGGATGTTGAGCAGCTGTCGCCGCTCGGCCACCACCGACCGACGCGCCAACGCCGCGGTCTGCCGGATGGCCGGCAACCGGCCGGATGCGCCGACCACCCCAGTTGACGTCACAACTCCTCCCCGGCGCCCTCCAGGCGACGGCCGGTCGCCTCGGCGAAGACGTCGTCGAGGCTCGGGGCATCCAGCTCCAGGTGGTCAACGACGACACCGGCCCCGTCGAGGGCCCTGACGACATCGGCCACCCTGGCGGCACCACCGTCCAGGCCGATGGCCACCCGACCCTCCCGTGCAGGCCGGTCCGGGCCGAAGGCACACAGGACGACCCGGGCGGTCTCCACGGACCCCTGGGCCACGTCGATTCGCAACGTGGGCGCGCCGACCGACCCCTTGAGCGCCTCCGGAGTTCCCTCCCGCACCAGCCGTCCGGCATCGATGATGGCGATCCGGTCGGCCAGCTGGTCGGCCTCCTCGAGGTACTGCGTGGTGAGGAAAACGGTGGTCCCGTACTCGGTGTTCAGCCGTCGCACCTCCTCCCAGAGTGCCTGGCGGCTGGTCGGATCCAGCCCGGTGGTCGGCTCGTCCAGGAACAGGATCTCCGGCTGGTGCACCAGCGACATGGCGAGGTCCAGGCGCCGCCGCATCCCTCCCGAGTAGGTGCCGACCCGCCGCCCGGCTGCAGCGGTCAGCCCGACCCTCTCCAGCAACTCGCCACCACGGGCCCGTGCCGCCGCCCTTGGGATCCCGTGCAGGACGGACTGCAGGCGGATCAGCTCGTGGCCCGTCATGAGCGGATCGATCGCCGCATCCTGGAGCGCCACGCCGATGGTCCTGCGTACGGCCGCCGACCCGGTGACGACGTCGTGCCCACCCACCCGGGCCGTGCCAGCGGTCGGTCGGAGCAGGGTCGTGAGCATCCGGACGACCGTCGACTTGCCGGCACCGTTCGGGCCGAGGAAGCCGAACACCTCGCCGCGAGCGACGGACAGGTCGATCCCGTCGACAGCCCTCACCTCCCCGAAGGTGCGGACCAGGCCCTCGGCCTCTATGGCCGGCACCACTTTCGTCACCTCACGCCCCGTTCATGGGGAATGCTTCTCATGGTCGGATCTCCTCCGGACGGCCGCCGGCGACGAGGTTGGGCCGGGACCGTAGTCTGGGACCCCCACGGAACCTCTGCCGGGGTGGCGCCGAGGGAGGACCCCGGTTCGGTTACCGAACGGCCAGACGCATCAGTTACCGAACGGCCAGATGCCGGGAACCTGATGCTCGGTCAGGGGAGGTGGCAGTACCGCGTACGCCTCCTCGTCCGGTCGGATGAGGTTGTAGTCCGACCGGGCTCGACGCTCGATCTCCTCGTCGGTGTTCAGCGCGTCGATGCGGTCCTCGTACTCCCGGTTGACCGCGTCGACCTCGTCGACCTGCGCCTGCAGGTCGGCCGTGCGCTCCCGCTGCTCCAGCCAGTCCCGGAACGGCACCACCCCGAGCGCCAGGGCTGCGGCGACAGCTGCCAACGTGACACCCAGGAGCGAGAGGCGACGCGTGGTACCAGAACGCACCGACTCAGTGGCCGGCGAGCGCAGCCCGACCCCGGAAGGCGGCTGCCTCGCCCAGCATCTCCTCGATCCGCAGCAGCTGGTTGTACTTGGCAACCCGGTCGCTGCGGGCCGGAGCACCGGTCTTGATCTGGCCACAGTTGGTGGCCACCGCCAGGTCGGCGATCGTCGTGTCCTCGGTCTCGCCGGAACGGTGCGACATGACCGCCGTCCAGCCGTTGGCGTTGGCCAACTCGACGGCCTCGAGGGTCTCGGTGAGGGTCCCAATCTGGTTCACCTTCACCAGTATCGAGTTGGCGACCCCGAGGTCTATGCCCCGCTGGAGGCGCTCGACGTTGGTGACGAAGAGGTCATCGCCGACCAGCTGGATCCGGTCGCCCACCAGGCCGTGCAGGGCGGCCCAGCCGTCCCAGTCCTCCTCGGCCATGCCGTCCTCGATCGAAACGATCGGATAGCGGTCGGCTAGGTCGGAAAGGTAGGCGGCCATTTCGTTCGGCTGGAGGGTCCGGCCCTCCCCCGCCAGATGATATGCGCCATCGTGGAAGAACTCGGTCGAGGCCGTGTCCAGCGCCAGGGCCATGTCCTCGCCGGGGACCAGGCCGGCCTTCCCGATGGCCTCGACCAGGAGCTGCACCGCCTCCTCGTTGGATCCGAGGTCGGGTGCGAAGCCACCCTCGTCTCCGACCGAGGTGGACAGGCCCCGTTCGGACAGCACGCCCTTCAGGACGTGGTAGCACTCGACCCCCCAGCGGAGGCCCTCGGAGAACGAGGCTGCTCCCACCGGCATGAGCATGAACTCCTGCAGGTCGACGTTGTTGTCGGCGTGCTCGCCGCCGTTCAGCACGTTGAGCATCGGCACAGGGAGGACGTGGGCGTTGGCCCCACCGACATAGCGGAACAGCGGGGCCTCGGCGTCGGCCGCCGCAGCCTGGGCGGTGGCCAGCGACACGCCCAGGATGGCGTTGGCACCCAGCCGACCCTTGTCATCGGTGCCGTCCGCGTCGCAAAGCGCTCGGTCGACGTCCCGCTGGTCGTAGGCGTCCAGGCCCCTCACGGCGGCTGCCAGCTCGCCGTTCACGTTGGCCACGGCCGTCGCCACGCCCTTGCCGCCCCAGGCGTCCCCCCCATCGCGGAGCTCGACGGCCTCAAACATGCCGGTGGAGGCACCGCTGGGCACGATGGCCCGCCCCGAGGCTCCGGTGTCCAGGACCACGTCCACCTCGACGGTGGGATTGCCCCGACTGTCCAGGACCTGTCGCCCGTAGACGACCTCGATGCTGCTCACGACTGCCTCCTCGGCGTCACGTCCCGGCTACCGCGCTGGTCGGGCCATCCGGGGCGTCCCGGCCGGCGGCGGTCGACGATGATGACGCTAGCCGTGCTCGGAGGTCCCGGGGGTGCGGCTGCGGTAGTCGGCGACCACGTCGGGTGCAGCGTTCCGGAGGTCAAGGCCGTCGGCGACGGCCATGGCCTCCACGGCCCGGACCGCAGTCGAGAACCGGGCCACGGCACCCCGCAGGGCGTCCTCCGCGTCCAGGCCGGCCTCCCGGGCGGCCGCTGCCAACCCGAGGAGCATGTCACCCAGGGAGTCGGCATCCGTCGGTGCCGCGGTGCTCGGAACCTCCGGCACCAGGCCCACGCCGGCGGCCCGGCGGACCACCTTCTGGGCGGCGGCGAGGGCCGGGAGCGTGGTCGGTATCCCGTCGAGGCTCGAGGCCCGACCCTTCTCCGCCTGCTTGATCCGGTCCCAGTTGGCCAGCACAGCTCCGGCATCGGAGGCCACCACGTCGCCGAAGACGTGGGGGTGGCGGTGGCGGAGCTTGTCGTGGATGCCCCGGGCCACGTCGGCAAGGTCGAAGCGACCGTCGTCGGCTGCTATCCGGGCGTGGAACACCACCTGGAAGAGCAGGTCTCCCAACTCCTCCTCGAGGGCCCCGGACCCCTCTCCGGTCGCCTCGTCGAAGCCGTCGAGGGCCTCGAGCACCTCGTGGGCCTCCTCCAGGAGGTGCGGCCGCAGGGACGTGTGCGTCTGGTCGGCGTCCCACGGACATTCCCGGCGAAGGACGGCCACCAACTCGGCGAACCGCTGCATCTCGACGGCGATCGGCGCGGCCAGCCGTGGAACGAAGATCGAGGTGAGGTGGTCGACGACGACGCTGGACGCCATGTCGTCCCAGGCCACGGAGAGGATCCGCTCGTCGGGGGTGCCCAGCGCCTGCAGCACGATCACCGGTTCCTCCGGCGGGTCGGGGACGGCGGCCACCAGGTCGGCCAGCACCTCGGCCGTGTCCACCTGGGCGACGAGCAACGGGCCCCGCTCGCCGGCGGCCTCCACCGGGAAACGCCTGCCGTCCACGATCCGGACCCCCTCGGCAAGGGGATCGACGCCCAGGCGTACCCAGGCCAGGTCCACGAAGGAGAGGGCCGCAACCAGCTCCACGTCGACGCGGTCGTCGGCAAGCAGCATCTCGACCGTGTGCTCGGCCACCATCGGGGAACCCGGCACGGCGTACAGGACGCTCCCGTGGGCCTCGGCGGCGGCCACCACCTCGGCGACCACCCCGGCGTAGACCTCGGCGAAGGTCCCGGCCGTCTCGTAGTGGTGGTCGAGGGCCACCACGCTCACACCCAGCACGCCGACCGCCGGGTGGCGGGCCGTACGGACGAACCTGTGGCGATGTGCGGCTATCGCCTCCAGGGTGGCGGTGTTGCAGAGCTCGGGTCCGGCGGGCCCCAGGCCGACCACGGTGACGCTGGGCAGGGATGCGGTCACGACCCCAACCGGGCCAGGGCGGGTGCCAACGGCCCAGCAGGCGGAGCCACCCGGCCCACGGCACGGTCCCACGTGCCGTAGCGGGCATCCACCTGGATTTCACGGCTCAGCCCGGCCACCTGCAGAAGTGCGGCCGAGGCCCTGGGGCCGAGCTTGGCGAAGGGCACCGGTTCGAGGTTGTGCACCTCGTCGACGCGGATCACGTGGAAGCCGAACTGGCTGGGCACCGGCCCGACGAGCGTGCGACCCTCGGCCAGGGCCCCGAGGGCGGCCCGCTCGAAGGTCGGCACGAAGGCGCCGAGGGGAACACAACCCAGCGAACCACCAGACTGTCCGGAACCCGGGTCCTGGGACACCGAGGCGGCGAGCGCTGCGAAGTCCCCGCCGGACTCCAACAGGTACAGGACGGCATGGGCGTCGTCCTCGTCGGACACCAGGATGTGGCTGGTGCAGAGCTCGTGGGAGAGCAGTTGGGCGTGTGCCTCGTAGGCGGCCTGGACCCCCGCACCGCCGGCCTCCACCAGGTCCAGGGCGGCCTGCCAGGCGATCAGGCGGGGAAGGGAGGGGTCGCCGGCATCCAGTCCGGCGGCGATGAGGCGATCCCGCGCCGTGGACCGGTCCTCGGGCGTGGACACCACGCCGTACTCGGCCAGGAGGTCGACGAGCGCCTCGTAGTGGACGAAGCGATTGACCACTTCGGCGGTGGCCGCGGCGTCGATGGTCCCGTCGGCCGGCCTCCCGGTGACCTCGGCGACGAGGTCGGCCACGCCGTCCCGGTCGAGGGTGGAGTTGCCCACCCGTACGGCCGTGATCGATGATCCGCAGGCGGATGCCACCACGGCGATCGCCAGCAGGACGACCAGCGGAGCCGTGTGCACGGCGAACTGGAATCGGGAAGAGCGTCTCACGAGGAGTCGATGCTACGCCGCCGCTCAGACGCTGGCGTCGCTTCCGGTGGGCGGGCCGACGGCTTCGGCCGTCGGAACAAGGTCCTCGAGCATCCGGCTCAGGACACCTGCCATGTCACCCTTTCCGAGGGGCAGCAGCAGTTGGCGCGGACCCTCCTTGTAGCGGGCGTCACGGTGCAGGCGCCCCAGCCGGGTCTGGCGGCTCAACGGCAGGACCACCGGCGAGCAGCGGGCCAAGAACTCCGGGCCACCCAGGCCCGGTCCCTTGGTGACCACCACCTCGGTGATGCCCCGAGCCACGCAGGTGGTCCGCAGTCCGGCCACGGCGAGCAGGGCCTCCACCGGTGCCGGCACGGGCCCGTACCGGTCCTCCCACTCGGCCCGCACAGCCTCCACACCGTCGCCATCCGCGGTCACCCCGGCGGCTGCCAGCTTCCGATAGGCCTCCAGCCGCAGGTCGTTCCGGGACACGTAGTCCTCGGGCAGGTGGGCGTCGATCGGGAGCTCCACGCGGATCTCCGCCACGTCGGCGACCACGGTGCCGGCCAGCTCGGCTACCGCCTCGGTGACCATCTGGCAGTAGAGGTCGTAGCCCACGGCCGCCATGTGGCCGCTCTGGCCGGTGCCCAGGAGGTTGCCCGCCCCGCGGATCTCGAGGTCGCGCATGGCGATGCGGAAGCCCGACCCAAGCTCGGTGGTCTCACCGATGGTGCGGAGCCGTTCGTACGCCTGCTCGCTGAGCGCCCGGTCGGGAGGGGTGAAGAGGTAGGCGTAGGCCCGTTGGCCGGCCCGGCCGACCCGGCCCCGCAGCTGGTGCAACTGTCCCAGGCCCAACAGGTCGGCCCGGTCCACGACCATCGTGTTGACGGTGGGCATGTCGATCCCGGACTCGATGATCGTGGTGCAGACCAGGACGTCGTGCATGCCGTCCCAGAAGTCCATCACCGTCGCCTCCAGCGAGGCCTCGTCCATCTGGCCGTGTGCCACGACCACCCGGGCCTCGGGAACCAGCTCCCGGATGCCTGAGGCAACGCGGTCTATGTCCTGGACCCGGTTGTGCACGAAGAAGACCTGGCCCTCCCGGAGCAGCTCACGGCGGATGGCCTCGGCCACCGGCCGCTCGTCGTAGTCCCCCACGTATGTGAGGATCGGCTGCCGGTCGGCGGGCGGCGTGTTCAGGAGGCTCAGGTCGCGGATGCCGGTGAGCGACATCTCCAGCGTGCGGGGAATGGGCGTGGCGGTCAGGGTCAGCACGTCCACGTCTGCCCGGAGCTTCTTGATCGACTCCTTGTGGCTGACCCCGAACCGCTGCTCCTCGTCTATGACCAGGAGGCCCAGCCGCCTGAACCTGACGTCCTCGGAGAGCAGGCGGTGCGTGCCGATCACCACGTCGACCGATCCGTCGGCCAGGCCATCGGCCACCCGTCGCGAATCCCGAGCGGAAAGGAAGCGACTGAGCACCTCCACCCGCATCGGATAGGGGGCGAACCGGTCCCGGAAGGTCTGGCCGTGCTGCTGTGCAAGGAGGGTGGTCGGCACCAGGACGGCTGCCTGGCGTCCGTCCTGCACGGCCTTGAACACGGCCCGGACCGCCACCTCCGTCTTGCCAAAGCCCACGTCGCCGCACACCAGGCGGTCCATGGGCACAGGACGCTCCATGTCCGCCTTGACGTCCTCGATGGCCTGGAGCTGGTCGGGGGTCTCTTGGAACGGAAAGGCCTGCTCCAACTCCCGCTGCCAGGGCGTGTCGGCGGCGAAGGCGTGGCCGATCGTGGTGATCCGGGTCTGGTACAGGACGACCAGTTCCTGGGCGATCTCGGCCACCTCGGAACGCACCCGGGCCCTGGTCTTCTGCCACTCGGCCCCGCCCATCCGGCTGAGGCTCGGTGTCGTTCCACCCGTGTGGGGTCGGATGGCATCGATCTGGTCGGTCGGCAGGTAGAGGCGATCGTCGCCCCGGTACTCGAGGAGCAGGTAGTCGCGCTCGATGCCGCCCAGGGTGCGTGTGACCAAACCGGCGAAGCGGGCCACGCCGTGCTGCTCGTGGACGACGTGGTCCCCCGGCGAGAGGTCCTCGAAGACGCGTACGGCGGCCCTGCGCCGTGGCCGGGTCCGCCGTCGGGTCCGGCGGCGACCGGTCAGCTCGGCCTCGGTGACCACAGCCAGTCGGGAACCCGGCAGGACGAACCCCCGCTCCACGGGGGCCACCACCAGCGATGCCCCGGGGCCGTGTACGGCGGCATCGCCATCGACCGGGGTGACCTCGATGCCGGCACCGCTCAGCCGGCGGACCAGATGGTCGGCCGATCCCGCCCCGTCGGCGGCCACCACCACCCTGTGGCCCTCGGCCAGCAGTCGCCGGAGCCGCCCGGGCACGCCATCGACATCGTCGACGACCACGTCCCGACCCCACCCGGAGGCGGCGATTGTGTCCACGCCGGGACCGTCGGGCACGGCATCGACCGTCCAGACCGGGGCGCCCGTGTGGGCCAGGAGGCGCTCCCAGTCGGTGTGCAACCGGGGGAACTCCACCCCGTCGGCTCCCCAGGTGGTAGCCAGCGTGGACGCCAGGTCGGCCTCCTCGGCCTGCAGGTCGGCTATGCGGTCCCTGAGTCGCCGGGGCTCCACGGCGATGACCAGGGCGTCGTCGTCAACCAGGTCGAATAGCACCCGCTCCTCGCCGGACAGCCACGGAAGCCACGACTCCATTCCGTCGAACAGCTCGCCGTCGGCCAGCCGGTCCCAGTGCTCCCTGCCCCACGGCTGCTCGGCCACCAGGGCGGCGGCCCGCTCCCGGACCTCGTCGTCTGGAATCAGTTCCCGACAGGGGTGGATCTCCACCTCTGCACGGGACACCGTGGCCCGTTGGTCGGCCACCCCGAACTCGGTGAGCCGGTCGACCTCGTCGCCCCACAGGTCGATGCGGACCGGAGCCTCGGCGGTGGACGGCCAGACGTCGACGATGGACCCCCTGACCGCCAACTCGCCCCGGTGTTCCACCTGGTAGCCGCGGCGGTAGCCGATGGCGACCAGGTCGGCGACGAGGCTCGTCTGGTCGACGACGTCTCCGGGCCCCAGTCGGAGCGGAGGCGTCCGTCCGGCCCCCGGGCCGAGCCGCTGGACGAGCGCCCGACCCGAGGCCACCAGCACAGCTGGCCGGTCGGCCAGGTCACCGAGCCTGTGCAGCACCCGGAGGCGCCGACCCATGGTCTCCACCCCGGGGCTGATCCTCTCGAATGGCAGGGTCTCCCAGGCCGGGAACAACTCGACGGCGGCATCGCCCAGGTAGAGGCGCAGGTCGTTGGCGAGGCGTTCGGCCTCGGTCCCGGTGGGGACGGCCACGACCAGCGGCAGCCGGCCGGTCCGGCGTACCAGGGCAGCCAGCACAACCGCCCTGGCCGGCTCGGCGACGGCCAGCGAGGCGGTCCGACGGCCCAGGACCGCTGTCATTGCCGGCTCGTCGTCGAGGAGGGTCGAAAGCCGCTCCAGGTAGGGACTCATCGGTCGAGGGCCGGGGTCGTACGGATCACGGACCCGCGTTGAAGCGGCCCATGGTGGCGTCGACGCCCTCGGTGAGGATGGTCTCGACGGCGTCGACCGCCTCGCCGACCACCACCGCTAGCTCTGCGGCCTCGGCCTTCGGTGGCCGACGCAGCACGTGGTCGGCGCCAGACCGGCGGCCCGGCGGCCGACCCACCCCGATGCGGACGCGTACGTAGTCCTGCGTCTTCAGGTGGGCGGTGATCGACTTCAGGCCGTTGTGGCCGGCCAGGCCCCCACCGGCCTTGACCCGGAGGCTCCCGACCGGGAGGTCCAGCTCGTCGTGCACGACGACGATCCGGGACGGGTCGTCCACGCCGTGCCGACGCACCAGCCTGCCCACCGACTGGCCGGACTCGTTCATGAAGGTCTGCGGAAGGGCCAGAGCCACCCGCTGGCCCCCGATGTGGACCTCGCAGGAGAGCGCCAACTCCCTGGATCGTCGGAGCGACCCGCCGAGCCTGTCGGCGAGCATGGTGACCACCACCGCACCCAGGTTGTGGCGCGTGCCGGCGTACTCCTCGCCCGGGTTTCCCAGGCCGACGACCATCCAGGCCGCCGGCTCGCCGGTTCGCTCGGTTCGGGACCGCCGCAGCAAGGGTCGGCCCTGACCGCTACGCGTCGTCGGAGTCGTCGCCCGTGTCGTCGGGGGCCTCGTCGGCAGCACCCTCGCCGTCCTCGGCGCCCTCGAGTTCAAGGGCAGCAGCGGCCTCGGCCTCGGCCTCGGCCGCCTCATCGGCTGCCATGGCCTCCAGCGTCGAACGGGTGATCATGCCGACGGCGACCGTCTCCTCGGGATCGACGTCGGTGGTGACGCCTGCAGGGAGGGCGATGTCGGCGACGCGCAGTGAGTCACCGACGGTCAGGTCGGAGATGTCGACCTCGAGCTCGTTCGGGATGCTGTCCGGTGCCGCGTTGACGGTCAGGCTGAACAGGTTCTGGTCGACCATGCCGTCGGCGTCGGTGACGGCCTTGGCATCGCCGACCATCACGAGCGGCACGTCCACGGTCACGTCCTGGTCCGGGTCGATGCGGAGGAAGTCGACGTGGGTGACGTCACGACCCACCGGATGGCGCTGGATGTCCTTGACGATCGACATCTGCTTCTCGCCACCGATCTCGAGGTGGATTACCGCGTTGACGCCGGCATCGGTGGTGAGCGCCTCACGCAGGTCGGCCCAGGCCACGTCGATGCTGACCGGATCCTGGGAGAGCCCGTAGACCACCCCGGGGACGCGGCTGGCACGACGGAGCCGCCTGCTGGACCGGGTACCGGTCACACGGTCTGTGTCGGCGGAGAGAACGATCTCGCTCA
>UINC01001041.1_pt1 | contig 31794 bp, 26 predicted proteins | sample 5385821 | NCBI WGS metagenome assembly UINC01 (sample SAMEA4666929, study PRJEB26691) | marine metagenome | isolation source: Pacific Ocean | place: Pacific Ocean | collected 2011-10-13 | reverse complement strand
TGTATTATGTGTTGGCCATAACACCTGCTGTGAGCGACACCAAAGACCGGTATGTGTTTGATGGCGAGGTACCATTTGGCGTGTCGGTAAACCAGATACCGCAGATTGGTGACCCGACCCATTTTCAACACGGAATTTCGGCCAATTTGAATGGCTTGCGCCCGGGTGAAACATTTGATTTTGCTTATTCGCTTCGTAACGCCCAGACCGATAGTGTGACCACCTTGATCATGGTACACGATATGCAGACCAATGTGGTTTTTATGTCAATTCTGCCAGAAAGGGATTCCCTGTCGCAATCCTATCAACCAGAAGCTTTTGATCCCACATTATTTGAATTCCCTGATTATTTCTTTGATGGTTTTCCCACATCACTGGGGATGGATTTTACAGATAAACTTATTCGTTTTTCCTTTGCCGGCAACTCCGATACAACAATACATAAGGGCATCTACCTTTCTTCCACAACACCGTCGGTTCCTGTCCAATCCCTGGCCGTATTTATGGATGATGGGAAATTACAGGCCATCCGGGGTGAAATTATTGTTCGCGAAAACGGTTCCAAAAAAGTAACAACAGAATTTGATCTGGATGGTTATGTAGAGCCCAGTGTCATGTTTTCCAGGCTTATCCAGGAATATTTTCCCGATTCCCTGAAAGTACAGCTTTTACAGGACGGTTCCTTGAAGGAACCCTTATTTGGGCCGAAGGATAAATTGCCTAAGATTGTTCGGGAACAGCGTCTGCCGGATGCACAGTTTGACCAGACCAACCCGGAAATTCCAGTTGTGCCGATTCAAAGCATGGTGCCGGAAGCTGAATCAACTTCAACAGAGAAACCTCCAATCGAAGAAACACCATATGCGCCTGAGGCCGTTGCACAAACCGCCGATACAACTGTTATTGCTCCGAATATGAAATCTGCGCTTGATGACTCACTCAAGCTTGAGAAGGCGAAAGAACTGCCGATAAAAACAGATAAGAAAAACAACGATCCGGCCGAATCCTCACTACCGGTACCGGAAAAATCACAACCCGAATCACCTGTTCCTGATCCAAAGGAAAGCGATGGGTAATAAAAATTGATCATAATTAACTTTATTTATGTACCGAATCAAATTTAAGCGCTGTCTTTTCCTGGGATTATTCTTTTCTGGCAGCTTATTGCTGGGACAGAAAATTATTCATATGAATGGTTCCTATGATTTGGACGGTGATAAACGACTGGAATTCATTTCCTTAGAACTGGACCCTGAAACAGATGTTTTCCCAACCGCAGTGCGTTATTATGAAATGGATGTGGACGGTTATCAGAATCTGGTCTGGGAATTTTCTCCGCCAGCAGGTCTGGAGGGGTATTTTGTGGATGCCCGGATAGGGGATCTGATCGGGAATGGCTCCCCCAATCTGATTATTGTTATGAATCTTTCTCGGTTCGGGGACAATGCTACTCCCCATGTGTTTGTAGCTACTTATTCTTGGGATGGAGCATCATTTTCAGAACTGCCGTCTGCGACTCTTGATATTGGCAAGGGGAACCGGTCGCTGCGCTGTAATAATTTTCAATTACTGGATCAGGATGCTGATGGCGATGAGGAATTAATCCTTTCCCTGGGCAGCCCTTTCCGGGGATTTGCCATTGTTGATTACCGGGAGCAGGGATTTGTTTTAACAAAAAAGGTAAGACCCGATGAACTATTGATTGGATCAGCGCTCCTGTATGTCGGCGTCGTAGATTATGACGGCGATGGGTATGCGGATGTTTTAGCAGTGAGTCAGGAAGGAAGAACGCTGAAAGCACAGCCCTTTTATAACATTGGCGGTGTATTCGATTCCGGCCATATGATAAGAAAAACCATTGATGGCATCAACGGTATCCTACCCCAATCTTTTGAACTTACGGATTGGGATGCAGATGGATTTTTTGATGTTCTGGCAGGTTTCGGTTCTGGTGATGTGATTGGCTTCACTCTAACACCGGCCACGCTTGTTGTAGAGGAGGTGCCTGTAAACCCGGGCCCTTTAACCCAGATTTCTATTGAGGATTTTAATCAGGACACCTACGAAGATATGCTTATGCTGTCATCCGACATCAATGCCTTGACCTTAGTATCGGGCAAGGATGGAGGTGTTGAAGGTGTGCAGAATGCGATGAGCAACGTTCCGCAAAATATCCAGATCTTTGCCATGCTGCCTCTTACCAAGTCTGGGCTTTATACCGGCAGTGTCTTGCTCTCAGGCTGGAATGGAAAAGAGAATTCCCTTTATGTGGTGGATCTTGGTAAAAAATCAGATCGTTTTGATCAAGGGTTCATTTTAAGCTCCGATTTTATATCAGAAAAACTTCCGGATCTTTTGTCAAATATTCAGGATGATAAACCGGAAGTGCCTGAAGTGTACATTGAAGTGTCTCCAGAAGAAATCACTACACTGCAGCCGCAGACTCAAGAGCGGATCATTACGGATCTTGGCGAATCGCCTCGAGCATTCATTCCCGGAACTTTGGACCCTAGAATCTTGGAAGGGAAAGTATTAAAAGAACAGCCACGGGTAACACCCCCTAAAAAAATTGAAAGAACTCTTGAAAAGCCAAAACAGCCTAAACCAAAAGAAACAGTAGGAATGCGTTTGCCAAAGCATATTCTTCCCAAATATGTATTAACTCCCGGTCACCCTTTTCTATACGAACTGCCAAAGAATGAGGAAGAAGAATTTTACAGTTTTCGTTGGGAGTCGTTGCCCCCCCAGGGGATGTATTTTTTTTATGAATCGAAGGCAATAAACTGGGTGCCTACAGAAAAGCAGCTTGATGCTTTCCAGATCAGCTACCATGTCAGGATGAAAGTTGATGAAATTATGGAACCCACCTCGGCCTCTACTGAAGAGAATCAGGAATATAAAGCATTGCCCGTCCTGGAAAGCCGCGATGAAAGCATGTGGATCTATGTGAACGATCCACCGCGATTTTTAACCCAGCCGGAAGAGACAGAATTTGTTGCCGGAACGACTTTTCGATACGAGCCCATTGTTCAGGACCGCAATAAAGATGCAAATTTTCAATTTGATCTTGAGATAGCCCCGAAAGGCATGACCTTGGAAAACGGGGTAATAACTTGGGTAACAGACAGCAGCCATGTTGAAGTATATGATGTTCGTTTGGTGGTGTCCGATGGATTTGACAGAACCGCTCAGGAATTCAAGCTGTTTGCCCGGGCAGGGGTACGGATTTTATCTATGGCGCCCACCACGGGGAAAGTTGGTGAAAACTATACCTATGCGGTGAAAGTCTGGAAACAGGGCGAGGATGAAATTGTAAAGTATAAACTCTTTTATGGACCAGATGGGATGAAAGTGGATCCGAAAGGGAATCTGCTTTGGACACCCAATCCTGTTCAAGTCGATACAGTAAAATATGCTCTGGTGGCCATGCTTGGCGTGGCTACGGACACACAGTTTGTGGATTTGTTTGTAAATCATCCACCCGTTATCAAAAAAGCACCTCCACCCATGAATAAAGTCAATGTGGGCGGGATCTGGGATTACCAGTTGGAGATTGAGGATCCCAATACAAGAGACCAGATTGTCTATACTGCCCACAGTCTGCCCCAAGGTATGCGTATGGATCCGAATACAGGCCGTTTACGGTGGGAGCCCGGCCTGCAAAATATCGATTTTCATAAACTCAGGATTGAGGTGTCCGATGGACATGAATCCAGGTTCATAGAATCGGAATTTTTTGTCAATGCACCAATTCAAATTGTTTCAGTTCCGTCCATGGCCGCCACGGTTGGTGCAGAATACGCGTACTCGGTAATGACAGTGGATAAAAACAGAGGCTCGCTTTTACCGTTTAATAAGGTCGTTAAAGTGGAAAATGTTTCTGCCATTAGAATGTATTCAGTGAACATCACCGATGATGTAGCTGTTGAAAACATCGATCGTTATCTCGCCGACTGGCATAACGCTGATGCGGTTTATTATGTGGACCCCAAGCATCCTGCTGATTCCCTGGTCTCACGGTTGAACATGAAGCGCTATACACATTCCGTGTTTTTTGAAGAGAACAGACTGTGGGTGATCCTGCAGACTGTGGATGGCCGAACCATCAAGATCAAAGATTTCCTGTGGGAATTTTTCATTGGTAAAGATAAGGGCCGACCGCCGCGCGTAGTAGTAGAACGAATCAGTCCCGTCAAATATTCATTGTTGGATTTTCCGGAAGGCATGGTGGTAGATGAAGGGTCAGGAACCATTCGCTGGATACCAAAGATTGATCAAGTGGATACACAGCGGATTACTGTGATTGTCTCTGATGGGTACACTAAGGATGAACAAACGTTTGAAGTGTATGCTAACCATATGCCCACCATTGTGTCCAATCCGCCAAGAATGGCTTTGGTCGGCGACCTGTTTAAATACCAGATCAATGTGGATGATAAAAATGAAAATGCAAATCTGGAATACGACCTGATAAAGGGTCCCCATGGTATGCAGATGGATCGCTACGGTAAAATTTTATGGGTCCCTAAAACAGCCCAGATTAATTATAATAATTATGAAGTTTCTGTCAGTGATGGTTATGGTACGGATATACAACAGGGCAGAATTTTTGTAAACAACCCCCCTACCCTCATGTCGGCCCCGAAGCCGGTGGGGCTTACCGGTCATACCTGGCGCTATAAAATGACCACGGAAGATTTGAATAAGGATCGCGTAACCTACCGCGCTGTCCGTCTGCCAAAATATGCAGAATTTGATAAGAAAAAAGCTACAATTGATTGGACTCCACGCCAGAACCAAACAGGCATGAATGATTTTATTTTAATGGCCATTGATGAGCATGGGGCTACTTCAGCTCACGAATTTCAGGTTCATGTATTTCATGATCCCAGTTCAAAGCAATTGGTCAATACAGGCTGGCCGCTGATGCTTACTTTTGTGGGTGTGGTTTTTGCATGGGGAATGTCTAGCTTATAAACGGCTGCAACAACTGCTTTAATTCCTTCTCTTTGGAAAACCTAATATGGGCGCCAAGCACAATAGTGGGGTACCCACTTGTGAAATTCTGGACCTTCACCCAATCCTTTTCTGTAGTAACTAGATACTCTGCATTCGTTTTTTTTGCTTGTATATCGATGGTTTCCAGGTCTTGCTGAGAATAGCTGTAATGATCCTCAAATTCCTTCATGCCGCAAATTATGGCTCCCAGGTTATTTATACTGGCCCTGAAACTTGCAGGATCGCCTATTGCAGAAAAAATGAATACCTTTTTATTCTTCAGAGTTACAGATTCTGAATTTGAATGACAGTGTATTGGTGAAACAGTGCTCTCCATTTGTGAATTAAAGATCCTTAAGTCTGTTTCCTTTAATTTTCTTGATAAAAAGGGCTTTGGCTTCTGCAGATTTGTTTTGGTTACAATAATTGCATCCGCGCGGGTAATATTTCCCCACGGTTCCCTTAAAATGCCATAGGGTAATAATTTGTGATCAATCATCCGGTCACGAGCATTCACCAGAACAAGATCAAAGTCACGTTCCAGTGCCCGGTGCTGGAATCCGTCATCTAGAATGATGATTTGGGGTTGAAACTTTTGTGTTAGAAACATTCCACCTCTAAAACGATCATCGTCCACCACCAGAGGTATTCCATCCAGGATATTGGCCAATAAATACGGCTCATCTCCACACTCTTCAAAATCTGATATTGGACCTGATAGACCGTCTGTAACCAATACAGTACCTTTGGATTTGCGTCCATACCCCCTGCTCAGAATGGCAACTTTTTTCCCATGGCGCTTTAGCAACTGCGCTAAAAATATGACCATGGGTGTTTTTCCTGTTCCGCCCACTGTTATATTGCCCACGCTGATCACGATACAGGGCAATCGCTTAGAAACAAAGAACCCAAAATTGTAAAAAAAGTTACGCCAGTAGACGACTCCCCAGTAAAATAAAGCCAAGGGAAACAAGAACCAGATAAGATATTCTTTATTCAGCCGCATTACTTGTATATTGCAAATTATTATATTCCAATTTGTCCATCACCGCAATCAATTGATCTGCGCATTCCTTCTGATTCATATATCTATCGAAAAACAATGGTTCCCCATATTCTATAAAAATTCTGCCAAATGGTTTTTCTACGTAAAATGTATCCCAGTTGGTAAAACCCCAGCGTTTTGTAGAAAATGCTGTCACTGGAACAATTGCAGTGCCGGTTATCTGGGCTGCCCGGATTATACCTGGTTTTGGAATTCGGGCCGGCCCTGAAGGACCGTCAGGTGTAATAAAAACCAGGGCAGGCGGACTCTTAAGCACCTGTACGATTTCTTTGTATGCCTCTGCGCCCTTTTCTTTGCTGGATCCTCGTATCATATTCAACCCCCATTTTATGCAAATCCGGGAAATAATTTCGGCGTCTTTATGTGTGCCGGCTATAGCATGATAATTATATCCAGACAAGTTTTTTATTATGGGGAGAAGTTGACCATGCCAACAGCAGATCAAGACGGATTTTCCTGTCTTTAAGATATCCTGGTAGTTATTCGCACCTCTTACGTTCCAGCGGTTGGTCCAATAAAACAGCCTTAATACCCAGTTTCCCATCCAAGCATAAAAAAAGGTTATAAGACTGGAATCAAATTTTCGCATTATTCTTTGTTCCGTGATACAATGGCTTCTGCGGCCCGGCCGTAAACGCCGGGCATACCAAGGGTTCTCCGCACAGTATCAAATCCAGTTAACATTTTTTTTCTTTTGGCATTAGAAGTGTCCAGTAAAGGTTCAACTGCAGCAGCTAGATTTTCTGGAGTCATCTTATTTTGCAGATATTCTGGAACAATAGCGTCATCAGCGATCAGGTTGACTATTGAAGCATAGTGAATGTTGATCATAAATTTGGTCAAGAGCCAGGATAATAAAGAAAACTTGTAACATACAACTATAGGCGTTTCTTCCACTGCGCATTCCAGCGTTGCTGTACCAGAGGATACAATTGCCGCAGTGGCAGAGGTCATTGCTTTACGGGCATTGGGCTCAATTTTAAAATTTTCTGGTATATGATTCAGAGTAATTCCGGGAGCAGGAGCCACCACGACTTGGAGATTGTCTATTTTATTTTTCAGCAAATCCACTGCTCTAAGGAACACAGGCCAGTGTAATTCTATTTCCTGCCGGCGGCTTCCCGGTAATAGTAAAAGAATTGGACAGGAAGCATTGAGACCATGGCGAGTGAAATATTCTTGGGGAGATTCATTAGTATATATTGTTTCCACAAATGGATGACCGATATAATTTGTCGGCAGTCCCCGTGATTCATACCATTCCTGCTCAAAAGGGAAAATAGATAAAGCCTGATCCAGAGTAGATTTCATTGTTTCTACCCTTTTTTCTTTCCAGGCCCAAGACTGGGGTAAAATAAAATAAGTTATAGGGATGTTTAAATGCTGAGTATTTTTTGCCAGTCTGAGATTAAATCCGGGATAATCAATTAAAACAATACGGTCAGGTTTAGTGCGGGCAATGGTATCCACTGTTTTGCCCATGATCTGCATCATTTTTGGCAAATGTTTTATTACTTCGATGAAACCCATAATCCCCAGATTGTCCGTATGCTCCAGTATCTGCATACCAGAATTTTTCATATTCTCACCCCCATGTCCCATAAATGAGGAATTGGGATCAATTCTTTTTATGGCAGATATCAGTTTTCCTCCGTGTATGTCGCCGGAGGTCTCCCCGGCGACGAAAAAATACTTTATAGTTTCTTTAGTCATTCAGTGCAGGCGCTGATTATAATAAAATAGCATCACCAAAGTAAGTTCTGACAAAAATTAAGCTCAGGATGAACACAATGTTTTGCAAAGTACGTTTTTCGGTGGTGATTGTGTTGGTCAGTGAGGCGGGTATGCGATTATCGGGACCATTCCAGGGAGAAATTCGAGGAATAAAACGGGGCACATTGTTTTTGTATATATCATATTCTGTACCAAACAAATCTGCAAGGGTTTCTTCCTCAAGGGAAATTATCATGGCATATTGAATGGCAAAAAAGATTAATACAAGACCGAACAATTCCCACATAAAAACGCCTCCTGCAATAAAAGTAACGCCCATATAGATAACCATATTACCCAAGTAAAGTGGGTTTCGGGTGTGGGCATAGGGTCCAGATGTACACAGTGAAGGAGCGCCGACTTTCCGGGTACGGGTAATTCCGCCGGCATAGCGAACAGCAAAAAAACGGATATATTCCCCGATGAATACTGATCCAAAACCAATCCACAGGAAAGGGAACCGGGGTTCTGCGAGATAAAGAAGAATGAATACAATCGGGGCCGGGGTAAAACTTCTATAGGAAAAAAAGAAATTTCTTAAATCCATCAATCAATATCTCTAATAATTATTTCCTGGATCTGTAAGGCAATATCGAGCGCATCGCGCCCTGCAAGGCCGCTCACGATTGGTAATTCTTTACCTTGCACAGATCGAATGAAATTTTTCAATTCCATTTCCAAGGCATCCCCTCCTTTGATAGGAGGCTTGTCGTAGATAATGTGACGCTGGCGGCTGTTATACTCAAAAGGGGCGGTCTCGAGCGCCTGGGGGTGGTCTTCCACTTTGTCTACAATTTTATATATCTCTGTTAGACCCAGAAGCAAGTCGATGGTAGCATATAGTTCCCGTTGGAATAATTTCAGTTTTCTAACCTTGTCTTTTGCCACCCGGCTGGATACCATACTGGCAACAGTTCCATTTTCAAATCGTATGCGCGCATGAGCAATATCCACAGAATCCGTTAAAATGGAAAGACCGCTGGCGCGAATTGTTTTTACTGGCGAATCAATCAGTGAAAGTATTATATCAATATCATGAATCATCAGGTCTAAAACAACCGGGACGTCAGTTCCACGTGTTCTATACGGAGCCAGCCGTTGGATTTCAACGAATTTTGGCTGAATTTGATAGGGCTGCAGTGCGCGCAGAGCAGGATTCAGGCGCTCAATATGACCGACTTGAACCAATGCACCCTGTTTCCGGGCTAAAGCCAGTAATTTATCCGCTTCTGAGAGCGTTTTGGTAATCGGTTTTTCAATGAAAATATGTTTTCCAGCCAGAATACATTCTCCAGCAATGACAGCATGGTGAACAGTTGGAGTTACTATTGATACAGCATCCACTTGTTTAAGCAGAGATGCCAATGAAGAAAAAGCACAGGAATTGTATTGTTTTGCAACTTTCTTTGCTTGAGACGGATCAATGTCAAACAAACCGATTAAATCAGCTTCCTTTATAGATGCGTAGTGTTTTACATGATGCTGTCCTAAATGACCCACACCAACCACACCCACTTTGATGGGATTAATTATCATTATTTACTTCAAAGTTACGGAACAGATATCCGTGGGTAAATGATAGAAAATGGTAGTCCCTTTAATCATAAATGTGCATTACCGTTCACAAATTGAAATCTGTTGCATTTAAAATCTTGCATTTACGGCTTACTTCCGGCAATTTTACCCGTAATTCGAAATAAGTTTGGAGTGCCAATATGGCTCACGACATCAAATCTGGGATTGGCTATATTATCCCCGCGGCTGGCGTCGTCGGCTTTTTTACATCGCTTCTTATAGGGGAACCAATCCTAAGCATTGTTATAGCTGTGGCAGGTATACTGGTCTGGTTCACCTATATGTTGATCATGGAGTCACCGCTGCCAGCCCCATCTCAATTGGGCAATTTAATCATCTTTTTTGGTGTTTTGCTCACCCTGGGTATTTTTATGGCCTTCGGGGTGACGCAGAATATGTTTGGCGGTTTTGAGTTCCGAACAGAAGGTTCTCTTGTTGCACTTATAATCCTTTTCTTTTCAATTTTAACGGGCATGCTTTTTCGCAACCAGATCATTGGTGGCTCAACAACTACACAACCAGCAGCAGAGCTAACAGACTCGGATCGTGAGTGGGTTAAAAAAGCTTTGGAGGAGAATGTAGAATCAGAAAATGGGAAAACCGAACCGAAGGTAATTGTTGTCAAACAGGAAATATCTGAAAAAGAAGTGGTTCAAGAAAACAAAAAGGAAGAAAAACCAGAAACTGCCTCTCCGGACCACTCTGGGATGATGAATAATCCTTATTATGCTTATCCGCCGCCGGGTTATTATTATGGAGAGGAATATGACGATGAATATGAAGAAGACTGGGAAGATGAAAATGATGATGAAGAGGAATAAAATATTTAAAAAAAGCTAAGTCAAAAGGGCAGATTTTCTGCCCTTTTTTGTTCCTGATGGAAGGGTTTCTTGCAAGATATCTAATGATCGCGTTCCCAGGAAAGTTGCTGCTCTTATAAAAAACCGTATTTCAGCGACTACACATTGAAATGAAAATAAATGCAATCGCCGTCGTCTACTGCATAGTCACAGCCCTGTAATTTGGCCAGACCAGTTTCTTTCACAGCTTTTTCAGAACCCAGCCGTACAAGGTCATTGTATTTAAATACTTCTGCTTTGATAAAACCGCGTTGAAAATCGGTGTGAACCTGGCCGGCTGCTTCAAGAGCTGAGGATCCCTGTTTGATGGTCCAAGCACGGACTTCTATCGGTCCGCCGGTGAAAAATGTTTTCAGGTTCAAAAGACGAAAACCGGTATGGATCAATTTATGTAGACCTGGTTCAGATAAATTATATTCTTCCAAAAATATCCCCTTCTCGTCATTGGATAAAACAGCTATTTCCTGTTCCAGTTTTCCGCAGAGACGAATTGCCAGGTTACCTTCTTTTTCAGCGAAGTCTACTAGCTGCTGCTCCATTTCCCCGCGATTGTTGTGGGTTATTTCTGTGTCGTCCACATTGGCGACATAAAGAATTGGTTTTTGGGTAAGTAAGTGTAATGAACGAATAATAGTAGATTCTTCCCCATGGGTTTCAAAAGTTCGTGCACGGCGCCCATTGTTGCAGTGCTCTAATAATCGCGTTATAGTATCCAATTCTTTTTTTGCATTCTTATCACCTGATTTTGCAGCCTTATCGGCTTTTGACCGCCGTTTTACTATTGTTTCAATATCGGCCAGAAGCAGCTCCATTTCAATCAGTTCTGCATCTCGTACAGGATTTACGTTTCCTTCTACATGAATCACATCACTATCCTTGAAGCATCGCACCACATGAATAATTGCCGCTACTTGTCGAATCTGACCTAAGAACCGGTTGCCCAACCCTTCGCCCCTGCTGGCGCCGGAAACTAAACCGGCAATATCGATGAATTCAACAACTGCCGGGGTTACTTTGTCTGGTTTATAAATTTCTGCGAGTTTTTCTAGGCGAGAGTCCGGGAGTTCCACGATTCCCAGATGAGGATCGATGGTACAAAACGGATAGTTTTCAGCTGGAACGCTGGATTTTGTAAGAGCATTAAATAAAGTGGATTTACCTACGTTGGGTAATCCAACAATTCCGCATTGCAGTGCCATGTGTACTTATGATGAAATTAAAATGTATCTGAAGTTGGATCCCCGCCAAAATCGTATATCAAATTATCAAACAGGCCTACTTGAAGTCCCTTAGCGGTATATATTATTTTATCATTGACGTGCAGTTCACCATCACCCCAGATCATGGGTACGGGTTTATTGATAATTTTTTTCACGTCGATTATGTAAGTAATCACATCATGGTAAGGACGAACCTGACCCTTGAATTTTACATTGCCTACTCCCAGGGCCCGGCCTCTGCCTGTGCACCCACTCCAGGTAAGAAAAAAGCCGATTAGTTGCCACATGCCATCCAGGCCCAGACAGCCGGGCATTACGGGATCGCCTATGAAATGTGAATGAAAAAACCAATTCTTTTCATTGATATCAAGTTCAGCAATGACCAGTCCCTTATCATATTTGCCTCCATCCATTGTAATGGTAGTGATCCGGTCTGCCATGAGCAGAGGATCTGTAGGCAGCTTGCTATGCTTTATTCCAAAAAGCTCTCCGGCAGCGCATTGTAAAAGCTCTTCCCGGGTGTATGAATTTTTTTGTTTCATATAAAATCGATTGTTTCCTGCATTATTAGATAGTGAGAGTACAAAAAATATATGATAGAAAGAACTGCCTTTTCGTTCTCCATTCTTGAATTGAATTCCGGTAAATTATTTTCTTAAAAGAGGAGCAAAAATGTCGGATTGGGTATTGATACTTGGTGCATCTACGGGCCACGGCGGTGCAACTGCGAAACGTCTTGCAAAAGATGGTTATGGGATTATCGGTTTTCATTTTGACCGGGGCGAAACAAAAAAAGAAGCAGAAAAAACTATTTCTGAAGTCACGGAACTAAGCAGCGGCCGGGCTATCTACTGGAATATCAACGCGGCGGCGGAAGAAACCATGGAAAAATATATCCCGGAAATAAAAGAAATCACCGCCGGAGCACCATTAAGACTTTTATTACATTCTATCGCATTTGGCACCACGACAAATTTTTTTGGTGAAAAGCCCGTTACAAAACGCCAGATGGATATGACCGTGCATGTTATGGGGAATTCCCTGCTTTACTGGACACAAAAACTGTATGATGCCCAGCTCCTGGCAGCCGGTTCTAGAATTATGGGTTTAACCAGTGAAGGGAATTATGTTGCCATGGAAGGTTATGGCCCGGTAAGTGTAGCCAAGGTTGCCATGGAAGCAATCATTCGTCAAATTGGCTGGGAACTGGGAGTGGTTGGAATCACTGCCAATGCAATCCAGGCTGGTGTAACGCCTACGCGGGCGCTAACAAAAATCACTGAGAGCTGGGAAGAATGGGTTCAAAAAACTAAAAAACGAAATCCCCTGGGCAGAACTACCACTCCGGAGGATGTTGCTGGCACCATCGCAATGCTTTTACAGCCAGAAGCTGATTTTATCAATTGTTCGATTATTTATTGTGATGGTGGTGAACACCGCTCGGGAACACTTTAGCAATCAATAAATAAGAAAAAATCAAGCCAAGGGAATCAGGAATCTACCCTTAAGGCAAGTTTCTGTTCAATAAGCTGGACCAGATCATGACTGTCTTTATTGGGCTGCACTTCAAAACTGGTTCTTGCTTCATTTAAAGCATATTCCCACCAGCCCTTTTTTGTATAAGCGATCGCCAGTTTAAAATGGGCTTTCCCCAAAATACCAAATTCCTCTCTGGTCAGTTCGCTTTCATTCCCGGAATACGTTCGGGCCACTTCACGGTATTCCACAATGGCTTCGTCAATTAAACCTTTGTTTAAATACCAATTTCCCAGGTTCAAATGTCTTGCAGGGTCTTCCTTACAGGCACCTAAAACCAATACTAAGCAGAGAATGAAGATAGATTTTATATGTTGGTGCGTAAAATTCATCATATGAGAGCGAGAATTTTCAGGATTCATCAATGGAAAATCAAGAAGAAAATCCATCTACGTAAATAGCGGGTTCCTTGCTGTGTCGGGGGTCCTGCACCAGAAAATGGAGCAGGATAATGCTAAACAACAGACAACCCCCCAAAATATTTAGTACAAGAAAATAATTATTTTGCTGTACCAAAAACCCGATGCCCGCCAGAAACAATACTACGAAAGGTGCCATGAATGAATCAATTATCGCCATATATGTTTTGGTGTCCCGTTCTTCTGCAAAATCATATACCAGGTTCATTGCTGAAGGCATGAATGCTCCCTGTCCGGCGCCGATGGCCATAAAAATTCCATATACCCAATACATGTTCTGAGCGTTTATGGCCAGTATGACCGCTGAAAAATGAGCGACATAGGCAATCATCATCCCTGATTTATGTCCCCATCGGTCACCCAGTTTCCCAACCAGATAACTTGTGGTCCCTGAAGCGATTACGTTTAAAACAGTGAAAATACCGACCTCACTGATATCAAAGTTAAATTTGTTCTGACAGTAAACCGCATATAGCCCCATGCCGGGCAGAGAGGCACAGAAAAAAATCCTGGATAATAGATACTTTTGGAAATTTCTGTGGCCGGTCACTATTTGTTTGGTTTCTGTGATAAAATCTTTTATCGTTCTGTGTCGGTATATTTTTGTTGCGGGTTTTACGCGGTAAAACCAGAAAACCAACGTGCCGAGAGTGATACTTACAAAAAGAACAATAAACCCAATCCCGAAATTTTTAGGGAATGGAATGTCGCTATTCAGCAATACTCTTAATGCGATGCCGCCAATAAAACTGCCAATGCTGTTAAAAGCAAATCCTAGCCCAAAAAACCTTCCCCGCTCGGATATCAGTGTGGTTTTATTTAAAAACTCTGCCCAGATAGGTACAACTATGCCAATAGATAAACCATAGAGTAGAAAATAGACAAAATATATTATCCAGGCAGGTTGCAGAGTGCTGATATTGACCCAGGTAAAAGTAAACCCCATCAGAAACAATACAACTAAAATCAAACAATGTACCAGTATCACTGCCCGTTTGATATTATGAATGTTCCTGCCTAAAGCGGCAATGGCCAGCATGGGCAAAGCAATGAGGATATTAAATAATCCTGCAGAAGACATGGCAATACTTTCCGGTGCGCCAAGGGTCCTTAAAAAAAGGGGAACCACGGCATAAATAGTGTGGAAAGCAATACCGAAACCCCAGAAGAATTCGTGCACCAGGTTGTATCTCAAATTATGATGATGGTCTTTTAGTGTAAACTCATACATTCGAATTTTCCCGTGAGAGCAGGATCATGGAGCCTAATAGTAAAACAGCACCAAGAATTTGTGCCGGGGATAAAGTTTGCCCGCGCACGAACCAGTCCAGAATCATTGCCGATAACGGCCAGGCCAGTTCATATAATGTTGCATGGGATGCGGGAAGATGATTTAAACCATAATAATAAATAAATAACGCTACTGCGCCTGTGGAAAAAACAATGAGTATCAGATTACGCCATTGTGTGGCTGAAAGTGAGACTTCCTGCAAGTGCCCCTGGGTGGCAAACAATATAATTGTCGCCACAATTGCCGTTACAACGAGTCGCAGAGCGGTCACTGCAGAGAACGGCAAATGTTTCAGAACATGTTTTCCAAAAACGGTTGAACTGCCCCACGCGAATGCAGCCAGCAAAGCCAAGAGAGCAGCGATAATGGTTTTGTCGTTCCAATCAGCTATAGATGTGGTGCCAAAGGTTACAAAATATCCGCCAGTCAGGGCAGTGATGGCCAAGCCAATAAATCGCTGGGATAGTTTTTCCCTGAGAATAATTGCAGCCAGCGCAATGGCAAATACAGGCTGCAGTTTTTGCAGCAGCACCACAACAGACAAATCAATATAATTTATGTAGCTCAGAGCCTTTGTATAAAAGAACGTACCCAGGATGCCGCCAAAAATTGAGATCCAGAGAACAGAAATCCATTGTCTTTGCCCCAGGGATTTTATATCCGGCCAAGCTTTGATCAGCAAGGGGAAAAACAGCAATGCACCAAAGGCGTGTTCTAAAGTGACCACAAGGAAAGAGGAAACAGAATATAATTCCTGTCTTAGAAAACCATCCAAACTCCACAGAATAGCTGCGAAGATAACTGCAAGCGGCGGGAGTATTTTTTTCATCTTGAAATTTACGAGTTAAACAATAGATGTCTTTTCCTTCTTTTCGTATTACATCAATAAAATCCCCGGGTGATATTTTCAGATGGAAATCCAATTCTTTCAATCTTACTCTGGTTCCCGTTTTGTTTTGTCACGGGTAATAAATATTTAAATGTTAAAGAGTAACTGAAAAATATTATAAGCTTTTTTCTCCGATAATCACCAAACTAAAGGAATGCCACTTTCTGGCACTAGACATAAAAGGATATAGATAATTTGTATATATTTTACTTTGGGTCTTGACATTCACCTTGGCCATTAAAGTTAACAAATCCTCATATACCAATTTCACTACGTGAGGATTGATAAAAATTCCTCGAAGAGCATTAATAAAAATTGTAAATAAGGTGCCATCCCCTCTTATTCTTTCCTGCGGTACCGCTATGATTATTTTGCCCCCCTTTTTTAAAAGGCATAAAACTTTTTGTAAAAACTCTTCTCTTTCGTGAATATGCTCCAATAAATGAGACACGATGATAATATCAAAATCTTCCTGTTCAAATAAATGGTCATCAGGATTTAAAAAGATGATATTATTATATCTTTGTCTCGCATAATTAATTGCGTAAGCATTTATATCGGCTCCAATTACGGTACAACTTGGTTTTGAATTTTTTATTCTGTTTGTGAAATGACCACTACCACAGCCATAATCGAGTATTTTTTGGTCATTATCATCTATAAAACTCAACATATATGTTAATTCAGTCCGGCGGATAGGGAACACGTACCGATTAATTAAGCTAATGAATCGGATTGACCAAAAATAGATTGTATCGTATTTGTGTTCTTTTACTTGTTGTGTCAATGAAACGTAATTTTCTTTACATTAAATAAATCTTATATACTGCCTTTCAATCCGATGGAAACAATATTAAATAAGCGATCATTTTAAACTAAGTTTTTCTCCATATTCATTTATAGAACTGATATATAAACTAAAGTTTGGTCTCAATTTGACTAGATCTGTTTAAATATAACCATTCCGGTGAAGTGCTTTCAACGCCTCTTTGACACTTAAGGAACTGAGACCGTTCCTGTATTTTTTAACGAATTGAATTACTGCTTGCGGCGCTGTGTACGAATATTGACGCAATGCCCAGCCAATGGCCTTGCGAATAAAAAATTCAGTTTCATGCATTTGTTTTATGCAATAAGAGAACAGCCGTTTTTCATTAGTCAGTTTCTTGAAGTGCAGTTGGTGCAATATTGCTGATCGTCGAATCCACATATTTGGATGATCGATCCAACAGTCCATGGTTTTCACCATTTCAGGATATTGCCGCACTACCGTTCCAACCATATGGCAGGCAATCACATCCACTGTATCCCACCAGGATTTAATACAAATCAATTGCTGTAAAAAGGGAATCGAATCAGGTGTCCATAACCTTTTGTATTTTTTTCCTGTGTCGCAGGCGACATACTGAAATTCCCGTTCATCCCGCAGCCATAGATCGTTCATTATTGTTTTAAGATCATGTTCTGAATGGAAAGATTGTAATTGCCACCATTGTTGCGTAATGGCTCTACGTCGCGGTGTTTTGATCCCGAAGAAAGGGAATTGGTTTTTCATGTAACCAGCCATATGATGAGCATTGTCGGCATTTTTATGTGACACGAGAGATGTAATTAAATTGTCTATTGATTTCCCCATAAGTATTTAAAATGTTTAAACATAAGTTATGAGTGGAAAGGCTATTAAATGGTAAGCAAAAATAAAATTGATTATCCGATTGGCAGAAAAAATTGGCTAATGCTCAAGCCCGGCCACCTACACCTTCAAAAGATCCCAGATCCATCCCCAGACTACCGGCAGCCTGCCGCCACATTTGATCGGTGCTAAGATTGAAAACGAAGTCTAAAGTAGTGGATTGCATAAGCCAATCGCCATTTTCGATTTCACGTTCTAATTGTTCCGTTGCCCATCCCGCGTGTCCCAGCATCAGTTTGTAAGGGATTATATCCTGGGCTTTTAATTCCTGCAAAACAGTTTTTTGACTTGTCATGGAGAATTCATCTGAAATAGAGATGGTACCTTCAGTATTAAAACCTGCACCATGCAGAACAATGCCGCGTTCAAGCATTACAGGTCCGCCAAAATGAATATCGGGCACGAGGGATGTAATGGCATCATCACCAATGTAAAGTTGCTCGAATAAATCATTCAGGTTTGGTTCTTTGAATTTTTTATTGATTATCAGCCCCATGGCGCCGTCCTTATTGTGTTCGCAGATAAAAACAACGGCAGAAGAAAAGAACGGGTCCTGCATGTGAGGCATGGAGATAAGGATTTGGTTTCGAAGCGTTCCCATGCTTCAAACTAATGCTAAAGAAAACCGGTGTCAAGGATTTGCCGGTTTATATTTGAGTTAACGTTATAGAGTAAATCGTTTTTGAAGTTAAATAACAAAAGTCTGTAAATTCTGTTTTGTCCTAAATAAAACCGTTTTCCCCGGGGAATCAGATTTATGTCACAGCCCACTGATAAAATTATTGTTAAAGGCGCCCGCCAGCATAATCTGAAAAATATTGATGTAGTGATTCCCAGGAATCAACTAGTGGTCATTACAGGGTTATCCGGTTCTGGGAAATCGTCCCTGGCCTTTGATACAATTTATGCGGAAGGTCAGCGCCGCTATGTAGAATCTCTCTCTTCTTATGCCCGCCAGTTTTTGGGTTTGATGGAGAAACCGGATATGGATGCTATCGAAGGATTATCTCCCGCCATCTCCATTGAACAAAAAGCTGCGGCCCGTAATCCCCGTTCCACTGTGGGGACTGTTACAGAGATCCATGATTATTTCCGTCTACTGTTTACTCATATTGGCAAACCTCACTGCTGGAAGTGTAACAAACCGATCCAGAGACAAACTGTGCAGCAAATCGTGGATACCGTCAATAAATTCAAATCCGGTACGAAAATGCATATTCTGGCCCCATTGATCCGCGGACGAAAAGGCCAGCACAAGGGAGTATTAGAGGAAATTCGGAAAGATGGTTTTTTACGGGTACGTGTGGATGGTGAAATACTCTCTGTGGATGACAAGATTATATTGAATAAAAATAAAAAACATACCATTGAGGTGGTGATCGATCGACTGATACTGAAAAAAGCAGTCCTGGAACGGCTGACAGAATCAGTAGAGCTGGCTCTCAAGATCAGCGGCGGGCTGCTGGTTGTTCATGTTTTGCCTGATTCGGAACACATATTCAGCGAACATTTCGCCTGCCCCGACTGTGAGATCAGTATGGAAGAGTTGGTCCCGAGGATGTTTTCTTTTAATTCACCATACGGCGCCTGCCCGAAATGCGACGGCTTGGGCTCACATATGGAAGTGGATCCGGATCTGGTGATACCGGATAAGTCCAAAAGTCTTATTCAAGGAGCGATTGCACCTCTGGGAGAACAGCCTCGTGGGAACTGGTATGGGAGCATTTTGAAAAGTCTGGCTCGACATCTTGAATTTAATTTTACTACACCCTGGGTGAAACTGGATCCCGCGGTTCGTGAGATCCTTCTTTTTGGCACCGGCAATAAGCAATTCAAAATGCAATACAATTCCCAGCGCTGGTCGGGCACTTATACCGGCGGCTGGGAAGGAGCCATACCCAACCTGATGCGCAGATATACCCAGACCAAGTCCTCTGGAATTCGTGAATGGATCGAACAATTTATGAGTATGCGCGCCTGCCTTGATTGTAAAGGTGCCCGACTGAGGAAAGAGTCTCTGGCAGTGAAAATAAATGATTTAAATATTGGTGATATATCTGCCATGTCCATCAAAGATATCCAGGAGTTTTTTCATTATCTTACCCTGACTGATATGGAACAGGATATCGCTGATCAGATTCTAAAAGAAATTCGTCAACGACTTACTTTTCTTGTGAATGTCGGCCTGGGTTACCTGAGTATGGACCGCTCAGCAGCAACTCTATCCGGCGGGGAGGCCCAACGAATTCGTCTGGCCACTCAGATCGGTTCCCAGCTTATGGGTGTATTATATATCTTGGACGAACCGTCGATTGGTCTGCATCCGCGGGATAACAACCGATTGTTGGATATGCTTAAAGCATTGCGTGATATTGGTAATTCGATCCTGGTTGTGGAACATGACAAAGAGACTATTGAATCTGCTGATTATGTTATTGACCTAGGCCCGGGTGCCGGGAAGCATGGTGGAGAAATCACATTTGCAGGAGCCCCAAAAGAATTGGCGAACGCGAAGCGATCCTTAACAGGAAAATATATTACAGGGAAGAAACAGATAAAAATCCCGCGGATCCGCAGAAATAGTAAAACAAATAATTTATCCCTAATCGATGCCACAGGTAATAATCTTAAATCTGTCAATGTGGATTTTCCGCTGGGACGGTTTATTGCTGTGACCGGCGTATCCGGCAGCGGGAAAAGCACCCTGGTAAACGAGACACTGTTTCCCGCATTATCAAAAGAATTAAACAAGGCCCGGGCTTATCCCCTGAGTCACGATTCTGTTGAGGGCATAAAATACCTGGATAAGGTGGTGGATATTGATCAGAAACCCATTGGTCGCACTCCGCGCTCCAATCCGGCAACATATACCGGTGTGTTTACTCATATTCGCGATCTTTTTGCCAAACTTCCCGAATCAAGGATCCGGGGGTATAAACCTGGTCGGTTCTCATTTAATGTAAAGGGTGGCCGCTGTGAATCCTGTGAAGGGGATGGCATCATCAAGATCGAAATGAATTTTCTGCCGGATGTATATGTGACCTGCGAAGTGTGCCAGGGCAAACGCTATAACCGGGAAACACTGGAGGTCAAATATCGCTCCAAAACAATTGCAGAAGTGTTGGAGATGTCGGTTACAGATGCTTTGGAGTTTTTTAAAAATATTCCACCAGTAAAGAAAAAATTACAGACCCTGTCTGATGTTGGACTGGGATATATTCACCTCGGACAGCAGGCTACAACTTTATCTGGAGGGGAAGCACAGCGGGTGAAACTGGCAACAGAACTTTCCAAGGTCAGTTCAGCCAAGACGCTTTACATTCTGGATGAACCCACTACAGGTCTTCATTTTGAAGATATCAGAATGCTGCTAACTGTGCTCCAGCGCCTGGTGGAGCGAGGCAATACAGTTATTGTCATTGAACACAACCTGGATGTGATAAAGACAGCTGACTGGATCATAGACCTTGGCCCTGAAGGAGGGGATGAAGGCGGAGAGGTGATTGCGTCAGGCACTCCGGAATATATTGCTACTGTAGAAAATTCATATACAGGTTCTTTTCTGCATCAGATGTTAAACAGAAAGGATCAGGCTGCATGAAAAAACCTGATGAATTAAAACAATACTTTCAGTATTGGGAGATTACCAAGGACCTTATAGATCAATGCATTGATATTATGCTGAATCTAAGCCAGAGCGGTCATCCCGGGGGTTCCCGTTCCAAGGTCCATGCCATGGTTGCGACTCTGCTTTCCGGGGCCATGCGCTGGGATATCCGCGAAGCAGGAAAAAGATTTGCTGATCGCTATGTGCTGGTGGCCGGGCATTGCAATCCTGTTGTTTATGCAACCTTAGCGGTGATGAATGAGGCACTTAGAATTAAACATCGTCAAACCGGTGATCTGAAATATCAAAATCTAAAAGGGAATAATTTCCAGCTTGTCTGGGAAGACCTATTAACGCTCCGGAAAAACGGCGGTCTGCCGGGGCATGCAGAAATGGATGGGAAAACATTATTTTTTAAATTCAATACTGGACCCAGCGGCCATGGATCTCCAGCTGCGGCTGGGGAGGCCCTGGCCTTAAAACTTGCGGGGACACCGGAAGTGAAAGTATTCGCTTTTGAAGGGGAGGGCGGATTCACCACTGGTGCCAGCCATGAAACAATCAATTCTGCCTGGGGATTGGGGCTCGGGAACCTTGTATACTTCATGGACTGGAATGATTACGGAATAGATAATCGTCCATTCAGTTCTATTATGTATGGCGGTCCGAAGGACTGGTTTGGTTCTCACGGTTGGCACGTGGAAGGCGTGGAAGATGGAACGAATTGGGCAATGATAACCCATGCTTATCACCGGCTTCTTGTTAAAAATGCGGGCCAAAATATTCCAAAAGTGATTTACAGCAGGACTCGGAAAGGCCGCGGCTACTATGTTTATGATAATAAAAGCCATGGTGTAGCCCATAAACGGAATTCTGAACTTTTTTGGAAAACGAAAGAAGATTTTTCCAAGATCTATAATATAGATTTTGAGGGCTTTGGTGGATCTGCTGCGGAGTCTTGGGAGGGCCAGGTTGAGCAGGCAACATCAATGTTTAAAACAGTTTTCTCCGTAATGGAAAACAACCAAAAATATGTGAATTATCTCGCAGATACTCTTGTTGAAATTGGTGATTCAGTACCGGAACATATTGAAAGTTGTAAAATCACAGTCAAGAATCCAGCCAGGGACCTTACCTTGTTTGATGTGCATAGTTTGCCCGATGATCTTTTTGTTCAACCCGGGGAGAAAACACCAAACAGGATAGGGTTTTCTAAATATGCCAGTTATATCAATACCGTTGCAGAACAAAAATACGGCCGGCCGCTGGTGGTGGCCATGAGCGCTGACCTGGCGGATTCAACCAATATTTCCGGATTTGCAAAAGAATATGGCGGAACAAAAAGCAAAGGATTTTACGATAAGGAAAAAAACCCTAACAGCCCGCTTATGCCCCAAGGCATCACAGAATTTACAAATGCCGGTATGATGGCTGGCCTGGCAACAGTCAATTTCAGCGAAGATACTTATAAAGAATTCAATGGTTTTTATGGAGCCATGAGTACTTACGGTTCTTTCAGCTATTTGAAATACGGTCCTTTGCGATTGTTTAGTCAAATTGCGCAGGATTCTGATCTAAAAGTTGGGAAAGTGATCTGGGTTGCAGGGCATTCTGGTCCGGAGACAGCTGAAGACAGCCGCACCCATTTTGGTATTTTTGCTCCAGGTGTTACGCAGCTTTTTCCAGAGGGACAGATTATCAATCTTCACCCATGGGAGCACAATGAGGTCGCCCCGTGTCTGGCTGCTGCTTTATCCACAGATGTGGCATTGATTGTCCTGCACCTCACGCGTCCGCCGGTAACCATTCCCGATCGGCAGGCGCTGGGTATAGCTTCCCACATGGATGCGGCAAGAGGTGCTTATATTATCAAGGATTATGACCACAATGTAGATAAGAAAGGAGTTGTGATCATCCGGGGGACCAGTTCCACCAATTCATTAGTGGAAATTCTGCCCAGGCTTACAGAAGAAGGGCCAAATGTAAAAATTGTGGCAGCTGTCAGCTGGGAACTCTTTCAACGACAACTGGAAGACTATCAATATTCCGTTATCTCCGGAAAGGAATGGCAGGATGCCATGGTGATTACCAATGGTGCCCTGCGGCTGATGCATAAATGGATAGCAAACCGCATCGTGGAAGAATACTCCCTAAGTCCGGATTTTGACAACCGCTGGCGCACCGGCGGCAGCCTGGAACAAATAATAAAAGAATCTAAGCTGGACCCACACAGCGTATGGGATGGAATCATGCATTTTACAAATGATCGTGAGAAAAGATTGACACGATTGCGATCTGAAATCCCCACATAAAATACACGGCCTCTTTACGTCGGCTGTTTGAGATTGTATCTTTATAGCCGGTTTTAAACCGATTTATTTCTATTTTATTGAATGACAGAGATACATATAGCTGACCCTACTCCTCTTGATGAGGATCTGGTGGTAGAAAAATCTCTTCGTCCATCCCAGTTCGATGAATTCATTGGCCAGAAGGAATTGGTAGATAACCTGAAACTGTACATTGAAGCCTCCAATGGCCGCGGAGATGCTCTTGACCATGTGCTTTTATTCGGTCCCCCAGGGCTTGGAAAAACTACTCTGGCTAACATTATTGCCAAGGAATTAAATGTAAATATCAAGCATGCTTCCGGCCCGGTGATTGAACGTGCAGGTGACCTTGCCGGGATGATCACCAACCTGGGCCACCGAGATGTTTTTTTCATTGATGAAATCCATCGGCTGAGTAGCGTGGTAGAGGAATACCTTTATTCCGCCATGGAAGATTTCACCATTGATATTATGATCGATAAAGGCCCCAGCGCCCGCAGTGTGCAGCTGAATATTGAGCCCTTTACCCTGATCGGTGCCACCACTCGACTGGGGAACCTGACATCGCCACTGCGTGACCGGTTTGGTGTTGTACTTCGGGTTGATTATTACGAAGCAGAAGACCTGTTTCATATTATCAACAGATCTGCAAACATACTGGAAGTTAATATTGATGACGAGGGTGCTATGGAACTGGCAAAGCGCAGCCGGGGGACACCGCGAATTGCCAATCGCATTCTTCGGCGATCCCGAGATTTTGCCCAGGTAAAAGCAGAGGGCAGCATTGATATCCATGTAGCCAAAGGTTCCTTGGAAAAACTGGGTATTGACGAAATTGGTCTGGACGATATGGACCGCAAGATCCTTGATACACTGATTGAAAAATTCACCGGCGGTCCTGTGGGCGTTAAATCTCTTGCTGTAGCCATAGGTGAAGATTCAGCAACCATAGAGGATGTATATGAACCTTTCCTGATCAAGGAGGGGTTCCTGCAGCGGACACCTCGAGGAAGGGTTGCCCAGGAATCGGCCTTTAAACTGTTAGGGAAAGAAATAACATCAAATCAGGAAAGATTATTTGAATGATAGAAAAAAAGAAAAAATATAAACTTGGCGATTTTGATTATCCGCTACCCAAAAAGTTCATTGCTCAATATCCTGAGCCTCGCAGGGATTTTGCAAAACTGTTGGTTGTTCACAGGGATACAGGCAAGATAGAACACAAACGATTTCTGGATATAACCGATTATATGCGCAAGAATGACCTTCTGGTGCTGAACAATACCAGAGTGTTTCCAGCACGGTTGTTTGCCAGTAAAGACCGCACGGAGGCGAAGGTGGAAGTTTTCCTGCTCCGTGAACTGGCCAATGATCTCTGGGAAGTAATGGTGCGGCCGGCCCGCAAGGTTCGTATCGGCAACAAACTTATGTTTACATCAAAATTGATGTGCGATGTGATTGATAATACTGTCTCCGGAGGCCGAGTAGTGCGCTTTGAGTTTGACGGTGATAATCTCCATGATGCCATCGATCGAATTGGGACATGCCCCCTGCCCCCATATATAAACCGTGAGGCGGATCTAAATGATAAAAAACGGTATCAAACTGTTTATGCGTCGGAACGCGGAGCTGTCGCGGCTCCCACGGCGGGGTTGCATTTTACATCTGGCCTGATAAAAAAGGCTGAACAAAAAGGCATCAAACTGGAATATATTACACTGCATATAGGTCTTGGTACCTTTCGTCCGGTACAGGTAGAGGACTTAAACCGGCATCAGATGGATTCCGAATATTTCGAAGTGTCGCCAAAAACAGCCCTGGCTATCAATCAAGCCAAGAAACGGTACCGTAAAATTATTGCAGTGGGTACATCCACCGTAAGAGCATTGGAAACGATTGCCATTTCGGGATTTCAGGTCACCCCAAAACGGGGCTGGACGGACAAATTTATCTATCCGCCTTATGAGTTCAAGATGGTAGACAAAATGATCACTAATTTTCATGCTCCAAAATCAACCTTGATGATGATGGTCAGTGCTTTTGCAGATCGAGACCTGATCATTAAAGCATACCGCGAAGCCAAAAAAAATAAATACGGGTTCCTCAGTTACGGGGATGCTATGATGATTGTGTGAGCGGGTGTTTTTATCATTGAAAGTGTGCTCATGGACCAATGAACCAAGTATCCGCAATTATACCGGCTGCCGGAGCAGGAACCAGGTTTGGAGAAGTAAAGCAATTTAAATTGCTTGCAGGCCGCCCCCTTCTTTTTCATTCTCTGAAACCATTCTTAGCATCCAGTATTATCCAAGAGGTGATTGTGGTTGTACCGGAAAATCAGACTGCATCTATCCAACGCGATTTGATATCTATGTCTGCCGGGAAACCGGTAAAAGTTATTGCTGGTGAAGTACGAAGGCAGGATTCTGTAAAAAATGGTGTGTCTGCTTCTGCTGCTTCAGCAACTTTGGTTTGCATTCACGATGCAGTTCGCCCCTTTGTAACAGAAAATATAATTGCGAATTCTATTTCTGCTTGTGAAAATCACGATGGCGCCGTGGTGGCTTTGCCCAGCAGAGATACAGTCAAACTTTCAGAAAATGATCAGATAAAAGAAACACTGGACCGTAGTCTTATCTGGCTGGCACAAACACCACAGACTTTTAAAAAGGATAAATTGATGGCGGCATTTGATAATGCAGATCGAAATAATATAACTGCAACAGACGAAGCAGCGCTGATGGAAGCAATGGGGTTTTCCGTAGCGCTGGTTGAGGGACATCCAAATAATTTTAAGATCACAACCCAAGATGACTGGGAAAGAGCGGTACAACTTTTCCTTCGAAAAACTCAGGGCACAGGAAAAGAATAAAATAAATGATCAGAACAGGAATCGGGTATGATGTGCATCAACTGGCAGAGGGCAAAACGCTCATTATTGGCGGTGTGGAAATTCCCGCTCCGTTCGGGTCAGTGGGCCATTCCGATGGGGATGGACTCATTCACGCACTGGTGGACGCACTCCTTGGTGCCGCAGCTCTAGGAGATATTGGACAATTCTTTCCCAGTGAAGACGATACATGGCAAGGGGCATCTAGCAACCATTTCTTAGCTGATTCTGTGAAGAGGGTGCGGGAAGCAGGGTTTGAAATATGCAATGTGGATACCACCATTATTTTACAGGAACCAAAACTCGCAGGATTTATTTCCCAAATGAAATATAACATAGCTTATTCCATGCAAATCGATGAATCTTTGATATCAATAAAAGCCACTACCACAGATCACCTTGGTGTTATCGGTGCCGGAAAAGGATGGGCGGCGCAGGCTGTAGCAACCCTGTGTAAAGCAGATGGCTCTTGTTGTTCTTAAATCTAATTGTAAAGTAAATATTGGCTTAAAAATTGTCAGCCAGCGTCCGGATGGTTATCACACCATTCACACGCTGTTCCAGGAACTGGATTTCCATGACACAATTATTTTAAAAAAACGGGATTCAGGCTGTCAATTTTCATCCAATGTGAATTGGCTGAGAAATGATACATCCAATCTCTGTGTAAATGCCTGGGAAAAAATGAGCACCTTATATGACATTGGCGGATTATCCATTAAACTGGAGAAAAAAATTCCAGCCGGCAGAGGACTGGGAGGCGGTTCATCCAATGCGGCTGCAATGCTGAAAGGCATTCAAGAACTTTATGATCTTAATGCTTCCAATGAAAATTTGGAATCCATAGGCCTGGAATTGGGAGCAGATGTACCCTTCTTTATAAAAGGCGGCACACAGATCGGAGATGGGATTGGCGAGTTACTGACAACCGTTCAAGCCCCGGTTCCGGGAACCTATTTATTGGTTATGCCGGATATCCATATTGATACGGCCTGGGCATACGGGAAAATCAAAAAGATTTTGGACAAGCCCCGAGAGGCAATTAATTTTGCCGGCTTTGTTCAAGGTGATATTATTCATTTTGAGCACTTTGAGAATGATTTCGAAGCAATCGTTGTTCCAGCATATCCAGAGATTGGGTACATAAAAAATACGCTCCGGGCTTTTGGCGCCCGGTACGCCGGTCTGTCGGGCTCCGGCTCGACTGTGTTTGGGATTTTTGATGAAGACGCCGCTGCAAAAATGGCTGAGTCACATTTTTCATCTAAATACCATACCGCTGTATCACGTCCAACACAATAATGATATGTTAAAACAACTAATAATTTGGGGCGTCGTCTAACGGTAGGACACCGGGTTTTGGTCCCGGCAGTCGGGGTTCGAGTCCCTGCGCCCCAGCTTGAAGATAACATGAGTAATAAAGTATGCAAAATGAAATGAAAATATTCAGCGGCAGGAGCAATCCAGCACTATCTGAAAGAATCGCCTCATCCCTGGGTCGTGAATTAGGTGCAATTTCTATCAAGACCTTCTCGGATGGAGAATTATGGATCAAGTTTGAAGAAAATATTCGCGGGCATGATGTATTTTTAATTCAATCGACAAACAGTCCCGCAGAAAACATTATCGAATTGGCACTGATGGCAGATGCGGCTGTCCGCGCTTCCGCAGGCCGGGTTACAGCGGTAATCCCTTATTTTGGCTACGGCAGGCAGGACAGGAAAGATCAGCCCAGAGTTCCTATTTCATCCCGGGTGATGATCGATATTATCACGGCCATGGGTATCAATCGAATTATTACCATGGATCTGCATTCTACGCAGATTCAAGGCTTTACAAAGATTCCCTTTGATCATTTGTACAGCAGGATGGTGCTCCTGGATGCGATAAAGAAAGAAGGTTTCGATCCTGAAAATTCAGCTGTGCTGGCACCGGATATTGGTTCCGCCGCCATCAGTCAGGCCTATGCAAAACGCCTTGGCATGCATTTTGCCCTAATTGATAAGAGACGGTATGCACCGAATCAGGCCGCCATCAGTCACTTGATCGGGGAATTAAAGGATAAAAACGTTCTAATTATTGATGATATGATTGATACTGCGGGTACGACTGTAAATGCAGCTGAAGCTGCTATGGAACAGGGAGCAAAATCCGTAACTGCTATTGCAACTCATGGTGTATTATCGGGCCCCGCTCTCGACAGGCTCCGTGAATCCAGTATTCGAAAAATAATTATTACGGATACAATTGAAACAAAAGAAAAAAAAGTATTAGACAATATGGACATTGTTACAGTTGCAGATGTTTTTGGATCCGCAATTAACCGAATTCATAATGATGAATCCGTTAGTGCATTGTTCGAATTTTAGTAAGGAGAAATAACGATGGCCTCATCGTATTACAAATTAAATATTGAAAATCGCACCCTGACGCGCACCAAGGGAGCGAAAGCCCTGAGAAGAAATGATACAATTCCAGGCGTACTATATTATAAGGGAGATGAAACGATTAATGTGGCTATAAATAAGCTGGCCCTATACCAGGCCATCCATTCTGGACAACGCATCTATGAAATAGAAATTGCAGGCGACACACAATATGTGATGGTTAAAGAGTTGCAATACCATCCGGTCAGTGATGATGTTATCCATATTGACTTAATGCGTGTGCGCCGTTCTGAAAAGATTAAAATTGCCGTGCCCCTGGTACTAATTGGAGAGGCAGCGGGAATAAAGGAGGGAGGAGTGCTTTCCCAAGCCATGACCCAGGTCGAGATCGAATGTTTTCCAACGGATGTTCCGGAAAAAATCGAACTGGATATCACTGAACTGGAGATGAACAGTGCATACAGCGTAGCCGATGTGAAGGTTACGGATGAGGAAATTACCATACTCTCTGCATTAGATTTAAATGTCGTTTCTATTCATCCGCCTGCTGCAGAGGAGGAACCGCTGGTTGAGGAAGAAGAAATGATTGAAGGCGAGGAAATAGAAGGTGAAGAAGGGACAGAAACTCCAGATGAGGAAAGCAAGGATGAAAACGATAAGAAAAAAACAGGGGACAGTGCCGAAGAATCATGATTGCCTTTATAGGCCTGGGCAATATCGGTGATCAATATGCAGATACAAAACATAGTGCAGGATTCTGGGTTGTGGATGAAGTGGCACGGAGACAAAAGTTGTCTTTTAAACCTGGAAAAGGTCATTATGTATTTGCCCGCCAAATCAGCAGGGAGTTTATATTGGTGAAACCAACAACAGGGATGAATCGTAGCGGTAATGCAGTGCAGGAAGTTACTCAAACATGGAATCTTCTTCCGCAGGATCTTATTGTTGTTGTGGATGATGTGGATTTACCTCTGGGCAGTATTCGCGTCCGGCCAAAAGGCGGGGATGGATGTCATCGCGGTATAGAAAGTATTATTTACCAATTGCAATCCGACCAGTTTCCCCGTATTCGCCTGGGGATCGGAACTGATGAAAACATGCGCCCGGCAGAAAATTATGTTTTAAAACCATTTCGAAGTGACGATCAGGATACTGCTTCTGAAATGGTGCAAACCGGCGCAGATGCCATAGAGAATATTTTAATCCACGGATTAAACAAAACAATGAGTCAATTTAATTCATAAGCGAGGAGCAATTGTATCCATGAGTTCAAATTTAATTTTTGTTGTAGGTGCCGGCATATTAGCCATGCTGTTTTCATTCTGGAAAACAAGCTGGATTAATAAGCAGGATGAAGGGACTGAAAGAATGAAACAAATTGGCGCAAGTATTGCCGATGGCGCCATGGCTTTTCTAAGTGCTGAATATCGTGTACTCGCTATATTTGTCGTATCAGTTGCACTCGTGCTTGGATTCGCTAATTCAGGACGAAACGATTCAAGCGCCTTGATTTCAATGTCATTTATTGTTGGGGCTATCGCCTCTGGTTTGGCTGGATATTTAGGGATGAAAGTTGCAACCAAGGCCAACAACCGGACAACAAATGCTGCAAGAAAAAGCCTGGCATCGGCCTTGAATGTTGCTTTTACCGGTGGCTCCGTCATGGGATTAAGTGTTGTTGGTTTAGGCGTTTTAGGCCTTGGCGGATTGTTTCTTTTTTATTCAAATTATTTTGGATCCGATTCGGTTTCTATCAAAACAGTATTAAACGTGATTTCAGGTTTTTCTTTGGGCGCATCCTCTATTGCTTTATTTGCTCGTGTCGGTGGCGGTATTTACACGAAAGCTGCTGATGTGGGTGCTGACCTTGTGGGAAAGGTTGAAGCCGGTATTCCGGAGGATCATCCGTTAAACCCGGCAACCATCGCTGATAATGTAGGTGATAATGTAGGTGATGTTGCCGGAATGGGTGCTGATCTTTTTGAATCTTATGTTGGATCTATCGTTGGATCAATGGTATTAGGTGCCAGCATATTGGCCGCCGGGAGTTTTGATTTGAATTTTGTCATTTTACCCCTTTTCATTGCTGCTTCCGGTATTCTTGTGTCTATTCTTGGTACTTTTATGGTTTCTGTAAAAGAAGGCGGCGACCCACAAAAAGCTTTAAATCAAGGTGAATTTGGAAGTTCGGCTATCATGGTCGCAGCCATTTACTTTTTGATCCAAAAATTCTTGCCGGCAACATTTATGCAAGGTGATGTTGAATTCACAAGCATGGGTGTATTCTATGCAACTGTCATCGGATTGGCTGCGGGTCTCGGTATTGGTATAATCACTGAACATTATACCGGAACAGGGACGCCACCGGTTAGATCCATCACAGAGCAATCCCTGACGGGTCCGGCCACAAACATTATTGCCGGACTTGGGGTTGGCATGCAATCTACTGCTATTCCCATTTTGATTATTGCTTCGGGTATTATAGGCGCGTTTCATTTTGCCGGGTTATATGGGATTGCCATGGCGGCCTTAGGAATGCTGGCCAACACAGGAATCCAATTGGCTGTTGATGCCTACGGCCCCATTTCAGATAATGCCGGTGGGATTGCTGAAATGGCTGAGTTACCTGCGGAAGTTCGTGAACGAACCGATAAATTGGATGCCGTTGGAAACACAACCGCTGCAATCGGAAAAGGATTTGCCATAGGTTCTGCGGCACTTACTGCCTTGGCATTATTTGCTGCTTTTAGAACTACAGTATTTAATGTTCGTTATGAAGAACTTATTAAAAGTGGCGTGGAATCTGCTGCGGCAAAAGCACAAGCTGTTGTTGCCATAGATATTTCAAATGCTTGGGTGATGGCTGGATTATTTGTAGGTGGTATGCTGCCTTTTTTATTCTCTTCCATGGCTATGGGTGCGGTCGGTCGTGCGGCTATGGCAATGATCGAAGAAGTTCGTCGCCAATTCAGGGATATTCCGGAACTGAAAAAAGCGCTGGAGCTTATGAATTTGAAAGATGAGCAAGACTGGAATGAGGATGACCGCTTTGCTTATGAAGATGCGCTTGGGAAAGCTGAACATAGTCGTTGTGTAGAAATTTCCACACAATCTGCTATTAAGGAAATGGTTATGCCCGGTCTTTTGGCTGTGAGTACGCCTGTAGTTGTTGGATTCGTTTTTGGCCCGGAAACATTGGGCGGATTGCTTGCCGGCGTTACCGTTTGTGGTGTTCTCATGGCAATTTTCCAGTCTAATGC
>UINC01001040.1_pt1 | contig 31795 bp, 28 predicted proteins | sample 5385821 | NCBI WGS metagenome assembly UINC01 (sample SAMEA4666929, study PRJEB26691) | marine metagenome | isolation source: Pacific Ocean | place: Pacific Ocean | collected 2011-10-13 | reverse complement strand
ACCCGCCACCAACAACCCGCAACCACAACGGATCCGCCGATCCCTACGACCTCGCCGCCGCCCGCCGTCGCCGCGAGCGACTCGATGTCCACCACCTCAACTGAGCCCGAGAAAACAGCTACGACAATCATCCCTCCAACTACCACGACAGCAGCTCCGCCAACTACTGAATTTGTTGCTCCGACCGTTGCGATCACCAGGTTCGGAATCCCGGTTCGAGTTTCAGAAGTAACCGACCAAAGTTGGTTGGTTATCGACCCTTGTGGCGACGCCAAAGAAGTCTCGACAGCATTCCCCGTTCGCGAAACCGAGGTTGTTCTCGACCCCGGACATGGAGGAAAAGACCCAGGAGCGCGTGGGCCGACCGGGCTAAAAGAAAGCGAACTTAACCTAAGAGTTGCTTTGGCGGTGTCGCAACGGCTCCAGGAAAAAGAGATTCGAACTCTGCTGACGCGCACCGGCGACTACTACATAGAACTCGACGAGAGGGTCGCCTTAGGCGACGCAGCGAACTCTGCTGCCCTGGTTTCGATTCACCACAACGCACCAATCGCTGCGGCATCAAACACGCCAGGAACCGAAGTATTCGCACAAACCGGAGACAACCAATCGGCACGGCTCGCCGGATTGCTTCACGAACACGTTTTCGAGGCGCTCAGCACTATCGAAAACCTCCAATGGACCTCGAGATGGGACGCAGGAGCCCTCAGAGTCGTCAACTCCGAAGGAGCAGATGCTTACAGCCTTGTCCGTAAACCGCAGACCACAAACGCCCTTCTAGAGATCGCTTACCTCGCCAGCCCATCTGAAGGTCAGTTCCTCGCAACCGACGAATACGTCCAATTGATTGCACACCCGATAGCCACTGCTATCGAAACATTCCTCACGACTGACCAACTCGGCACCCCGCTTCTTAACCGACCACGAGTCCATAACCCCTCTGGGGGCCGCCGTACATGCCCGACCGTTGACCTCGAATGAAAACTATTTGATTAGACCGGAAACCCGCGCCCCTGCGTCTAACTTGGCGGACATTCGTCATTGAATGGAGATCCAATGGATACCGAACTGACCTACCTAGCTTGGAGCGCCTTTCTTTGCATCGTGCTCTGGTTGCCTTATGTACTTGAACGCGTCCAAAGCCAAGGACTCGTCACAACACTGAACTACCCGGAGCATCCCCCAACGCCCGCGGCATGGGCCCAACGCGCCCACCGAGCTCACCTCAACATGGTCGAGAACCTCCCCGCCTTCGCTGTGCTGGTAATCATTGCGCACCTCACCGACGTCAACGCCGCGACCGGAGCAGCGCTCTTCTTTTGGGCTCGCCTCCTACACGCGGTCGTCCACATCATGGGTATTCCTTACATTCGCACCCTCGCCTTTGCTGCGAGTTGGATCGGAATGCTCATCATCTTCTTCTCGGTTTTGTAGACAGGCAGACGTACATTCGCTATCTCCACAGCCGCACTCCCAGAGCTTTGCCTAGCCAGCACCCACCGTTATCGTGCCCTTCATACCGGGATGTAAAGAGCAAAAAAACTCGTAGGTCCCCGGCTGAGAAATTTCAATGGTTGCCGCTCGGCCGCCGCCCACCACTCCACTATCGAACTCACCGGTGGGATTCTCAGGGGTGCCAGCCGTAATGCTGTGAGCCTCAGGATCGGCGTTGAAGAACCTGATCTTTCCAGGTACGGCCGCCTCCGCCACCTGATAGTCAAAATCGGCGATCAAGTTGGTGTTGCCAGCCGTTCTCGACCCCAAAAACCCGTTCGCCGCAGCCTCGGGATCTGACAAGGGCCAAATCGAAGGGTTCCACATGGAAAAAGCTCCAAGCTGATTGTCATGCGCGGCGTCAGCCCAGGCATGGATCATCCATCCTTCGCTGGCATCACCTTGAGGACGGTCCAAGGGACCGTCCTCCTTCCCAGCACACACCGAAGGCAGCACCGTCACGTCCTGCCCAGCAAGGCGACACAGGTTGTAATGAATGTGCCAATTGTCCAGTGGTCCGCTGAACCCCTCGAAATGGTCATCACCGACGAAGAAGAACGGCATATAAAACGCAGCCCCCGCGATCTCTACCTCACCGCCCTTCCACGCACCGTCCTTGCAGCGGCCCAGAGCCCCGAATGGGGGACTGCTATCGCCCGCGGCGACGTACAAAAGAATTTCTGGCGTACCAGGGTCAAATTTCCCGTCCACGACCAATTCAAAATTAGTGAAGTGGGACCCCATGTTTGGCGTTTGATTTCCATCGGGAAAATATCCCGCTGCGCACGCGTCGTTCACATCGGTGTATCGATTCAATGCCGACTGAACCTCCGCAAGCTGCCCTACCAAAGACACCAGCTCAGCGTTGGTCATGTTCAGCGCAGCGGGAATCTCAGCCCCAGAGTCCATTAACTCTTTCAGATCAGCAAAAGAACACGGCAAGTCAACCGTTTGACATCGCGTCTGGCTGCCGCGGGGACCCTCGATTAGCGCTGGAATGATCTGGTCGCCACTTCGGGCGAAAACATATCTCGTGTACCCGACTCGACCCATCGGAGTGTCTGGCATCACCGCCGGAGCAAAAGCATCCGCCGAAGGCGCGTTACTCGTGTGATCCAAACTCAAAGTGGGATCGCCCGAACCCTCCAACACCGACACTCCACTGATCGTGGTGGTGGACGGGGCAGCAGTTACAACAGTGGTCGTTGACGTCACAGTTGAATCCGTAGCGCCTCTAGAAGCCGCCGCGGTTGTGGTTGGTGCTGCTGGTGAGGAAACCGGCACCCCACCGTCGGAGCAACTCAAAGCGATGACGCTCATCGCTACAAACAAAACCATTGGAGACCACAGACGATTCACTTTCATATTGTGCAGCATGAACGGTTCAAGTGGCGCACTTCAATGAAATTGAGATGGGAAATAGTGTCGCGGTTGACTTGTTTTGTATTCCGCATGACAAACGGACAAGGTAACTGAAAGCATTGGATTTCGAGTGGAGGCGCAATGCAATCTTTCGATGGGAAAATGGCTGTAGTAACCGGGGGCGGCACCGGTATGGGGCGCGAGCTAGTGACCCAACTCGCGCAAGCCGGGTGTCACGTAGCCATGTGCGACGTCAGCACAGACAACATGGCAGAAACACAGCGAATAGCGCTCACAGAAACAAACGACTCCGTGCGGGTAACTTCACATGTTTGCGACGTCGCCGACGAAGCTGACGTGTTGGCGTTCCGCGATCAAGTCCAGGTCCGACATGAACTTGAACACGTCGATTTAGTCTTCAACAACGCGGGCATCGGAGGTGGCGGAAGTTTCGTCATCGATGAGGACCGAATGGCCTGGGAAAAAACTTTTGATGTCTGTTGGCATGGTGTGTATCACGGATGCCGAGCGTTCCTTCCGCTCCTAATTCGCAGCGAAGAGGGGCACGTTGTAAATACAAGCAGCATCAACGGGTTTTGGGCGACCGTAGGGCCTGACGTCCCCCACACCGCTTACTCCGCCGCCAAATTCGCAGTCAAAGGCTTTACAGAAGCACTCAATATCGACCTCCGTCTTCACGCTCCCCACGTCATGGCACATGTCGTAATGCCCGGCCACATAGGCACCTCAATTGCGCTCAACAGCTCAGCCGCACACGGCGGACCCGACCTCGAACGCGTTCGCAAAACCCTTGCCGAACGAGGCGTTGATGCGGACCAGATGAGTGATGAGGACTTGACCGAACTTGTCATCGCGCGAGGTGAACGGTTCAGAGACGACGCACCCACCAGCGCAGCGCAAGCAGCTGAGATCATTCTTGAAGCAGTGCGCGACAACCAGTGGAGAATCCTTGTTGGTGATGATGCGGTTGCGATCGATCAGCTCGTGCGCGAGGACCCCGAATTTGCTTACGAACCGGAGTTCTTGCGGCGGATTGTTGACCGTGGCCATCTCAACATTTTTGATGGCGGTTAAAGGACAGCAAAACAAGCCAGTAGCTTGCCGCATATGGAACTCATTCAGGGACCTAGGGTCAGGTTCTCACCTTTCTATCGCCGGGCAGAGGCCGCTGGCATCGAAACGGCAACGGTCTACAACCGCATGGTGCTACCAGTTGCGACTGACGATCCGATCGCCGACTATGAGGCCCTCACTCAACGAGTTTCGTTGTGGGACGTGGGTTGTCAACGCCAAGTACAGGTGCGTGGTCCCGACGCCCTCAAGCTTTGCCAGTACCTAAGTGCCCGCGACCTGTCACAACTCCAAATCGGCATCGCGAAATACTCTCCACTGTGCGATCACGACGGCCGACTCATCAACGACCCTGTAGTACTCAGAGTTGACGAAGACACTGTGTGGTTCTCCATCGCGGACTCAGATGTTCTTCTGTGGATACGCGCCATCAGTGGCGAACGCGGCGACGATGTCGAAGTAACCGAACCCGACGTTTCGCCGTTAGCCGTTCAAGGTCCCAGCGCAACAGACACCGTCGCGGACGTATTCGGAGCCTGGATACGCGAACTGAAATTCTTCCATTTCCGACGAATCAATCATGAAGGAATCCCCCTAGTGATCTGCCGATCAGGCTGGAGCAAACAAGGCGGTTTCGAGCTATTCCTCGAGGATGGAAGCAAAGGAGACCAGCTATGGGACCTTCTGTGGGAAGCCGGACAGGCCTACGACATTCGAGTCGGAGCACCCAATTACGCCGAACGCATCGAAAATTTTCTTCTCTCCTGGGGTTCGGACACCGATCCGGACAGCGACCCCTTTGAGGCCGCGATCGGCAAGTATGTCGACCTGGGATCGGATCACGAATTTGTTGGGAAAAGGGCCCTACTTGCGAAACGACACCAAGGCCCCACCCGCGAGCTCAAAGGGCTGCTGATCGACGGCGAACCCCTTGACCCGAACCCAGAACCCGTCGGACTGCAAACCCCCAACGGCTCCTATGCCGGCCAGACCCGGGTTGTTGCCTACTCACCGCGATACCAACAAAATTTAGGATTAGCGATCGTGGAGGTCCCCCAAAACCTTCCAGGCACCAAACTGCAGGTTCACACCCCAACCGGATGGAGAGCGGCAATCGTCTCAGACTTACCGTTCGATCTGTAGCGACCTCGCTGTACCGGTAGCCTGACCGGGTTCGCGGGCGTAGTTCAATGGCTAGAACCTCAGCCTTCCAAGCTGATGATGCGAGTTCGATTCTCGTCGCCCGCTCCACTTCAGTCGCGAACTGCAGTAGGGGACAGTACGAATCGCCCCGATAGAATTCGGCCCCTGTGAAGACCACCGTGACCGAAGTCGACCCCGCTGACCTTGACGTCGCCACTGACACCGAAACGTCAGACGATGCTGGAGGAACCCAAGAGCGAACCTTCGGACCAAGAATCAAGCTGACTGTCGAAGTTGACGAAGAAACCTTTGACGACGCTATCGATCAGGCTTTTCGCAAGATCGCCAAAGAGATCAAGATTCCGGGTTTCAGAAAAGGCAAAGTTCCTCGACCAGTACTCGAATCACATATCGGAAGCGAGTACGCCCGAGCCCAAGCTTTAGAAGATGCCATTCCGGGTTACTACGCCGAAGCAGTACGCGCTGAAGCCGTCGATGTCATAGCCGCTCCAGAGCTTTCCCTGACCAGCGGCGAAGATCACGGCTCGGTCTGTTTTGAAGCAGTGGTCGAGACCCGACCCCAGATCGACATCAGAGGCTACGAAAATCTCAAAGTGGAAATACCCCACCCCGCGCCCAGTGACGAAGAAGTTCAGGAACAGATCGATACCCAACGACGCCAGTCCGCTGAACTTGTCGATATGGACCGCCCCGCAGCATCAGGCGATCAGGTATCCATCGATATTCAAGGAACCGTCGAAGGGGAATCACTTCCAGGACTCACCGCCGACGACTACCTGTACTCGGTAGGCAGCGGCGGGATCGTTGACGAGGTTGACCTTCAGCTTGAAGGGTCAAGCGCAGGTGACGAACTCAGCTTCAGCGCCGACCACCCAGTTCAAGAAGACGTGACCATCGATTTCAAAATCAACGTCAACGCAGTCAAAGAGGAAGTCCTCCCCGAACTTACCGACGAATGGGTAGAAGACAACACCGAACACGACACCGTTGACGAGCTGCGATCAGAAACTATGCAGCGCATGCGAATGATGCGAATCTTCCAAACAAACGCCGCGATGAGAGAAAACACCGCGACCGCAGTCGCTGAGCTCGTCAACGACGACATTCCTGACTCCATGGTTAATGGCGAAATGTCTGAACAGCTGCAGCAACTCGCGATGCGTTTGCAGGGCCAGGGAATGAATATCGAAACCTGGATGCAAATGACCGGACAGGACCCGGAATCATTCACCGTCGAGTTACGTGATGCTGCCCAAAGATCAGCGAAGGTGGACTTGGCCCTTCGTTCAATCGTCGAAAAAGAATCCGTCGAAGTTGATGACGACGAACTAGAAGAAGAACTTGAACGGATGGCTGAACAGTTCCAAACAACAGTTCACGAACTCCGACACCAAATTGAAGACCACGGTGATGGACTCGGACCGCTCCTAGCCGAAATTGGCAAACGCAAAGCGTTGGAATGGCTGGTGGCAGAAGTCGAATTGATCGACAACGAGGGCAACACTATTGACCGCGACGACCTCGACCTCCCTGACCTCTCGGGTTCCGACGATGACCACAACGATTCAGAAGAAGACGTTGGCGCTACCGTTGAGAGTGCAGAAGTCGAAAATGAAGACCATTCCGAGGAGGATGACAAACAGTGAGCCTTGAGGCACAGAACTACCTAGTCCCCACGGTCGTAGAACAAACCAACCGTGGAGAACGCGCATATGACCTGTATTCGCGGCTACTCAAAGAAAACATCATCTTTCTCGGGACCCCAATCGACGACACCATCGCAAACTTGGTGTGCGCACAGATGATCCACCTCGAATCCGAAAACCCCGACCGCGACATCAACATCTACATCAATTCACCAGGTGGCGATATCAACGCGCTGTTCGCCATCTACGACACCAGCCAATACATTCGTAACGACATCACGACCATCTGCCTAGGTCAAGCAGCTTCGGCCGCCGCGGTGCTACTCGCCGCCGGTACCCCCGGCAAACGGATGGCTCTCCCACATGCCCGAGTGCTCCTTCACCAGCCCTACGGACAAGCAATGGGACAAGCCACCGACATTGAGCTAGCCGCCCGCGAAATAGACAGAATGCGGGCACTCCTCGAAGAGATCTTGGCCCGTCATACCGGACAAGACCTCGATCGCATTCATACCGACACCGACAGGGACTTCATCATGGATGCCCAGGCCGCGAAAGAATACGGAATGATTGACGAAGTCATCGACAGCCGTGAAGTCGCAGAGGACGGCCCTATCAGAGCTGCCTGATATTTCTACTGTTCAGCAGTCAAATCACTCGGTACCCTCAACCTCTACCCCCTATTGACACTGACAACGCTCTCGATGGTCTACGAGGCAGTCTCAACGTCACCGCGTTCTGATCTGACTGTGCCATCCTTAGCAGACGGCTATTGACCCAAATAGGGTTAGATAACCAAAACGAGGTACTGACAACGTGGCGAAATTCGGAGAGGGCGGAGAGCTGCTGAAATGCTCGTTCTGCGGAAAATCTCAGAAGCAAGTGAAAAAACTTATCGCCGGCCCAGGTGTCTATATCTGCGATGAGTGCATCGACCTATGTAATGAGATCATCGAAGAAGAACTAGCAGACACTACCGAAGTCAGCTTCGACGATGTTCCCAAGCCCACCGAAATCTACGACTTTCTAAACGACTACATCATTGGGCAGGAGCGAACCAAGAAGATCTTGTCGGTAGCGGTCTACAACCACTACAAACGCGTCCAATTCGGGGCAAATCTCGAATCAGACGTAGAAATCGCAAAGTCCAACATCATGTTGATCGGTCCGACAGGATGCGGGAAAACCATGATGGCCCAAACTCTGGCGCGCATGCTCAATGTTCCGTTTGCAATAGCAGACGCAACGGCACTCACCGAAGCTGGATACGTCGGCGAAGACGTCGAAAATATATTGCTGAAACTCATTCAAGCTGCCGACTACGACGTCAAGCGAGCAGAAACCGGCATCATCTATATCGACGAAATCGACAAGATTGCACGCAAAGCCGAAAACCCGTCGATTACCCGTGACGTCTCGGGAGAGGGCGTCCAACAAGCCCTACTGAAAATCCTTGAGGGCACTCAAGCATCCGTACCCCCTCAAGGCGGCAGAAAGCATCCCCACCAAGAGTTCTTGCAGATCGATACCAGCAACGTCTTGTTTATTTGTGGAGGCGCGTTTGACGGCCTTGAACGTGTCATCGCTGACCGGGTCGGGAAACGCGCCGTCGGTTTCGGGGCGGATATAAAATCTGTCAACGAACGCGCCAACCTAGACCTACTCTCAGAAGTTCTACCCGAAGACCTTCAAAAGTTCGGTCTAATCCCCGAGTTCATCGGGCGTCTCCCGGTAGTCGGAGTTGTCGACCAACTCGACCATGAAGCACTAACCCGAATACTGGTGGAACCTCGCAATGCGTTGGTGAAGCAATACCAACGCATGTTCGAACTCGACGGGGTCGAACTTGAATTTACCGACGAAGCAATCAGCGCGGTAGTTGACCAAGCAGTACTGCGAAACACCGGAGCACGTGGACTGCGCGCGATCCTTGAAGAAGTATTACTCGGGGTTATGTACGAAATGCCTAGCAGAGAGGACATCGCTCGCTGCATCATCGATCGCGAAGTTGTCCTCGACAAGGTAAATCCGACCCTGGTGCCACGCAGGGATGACAGCGGTGGCGAACGCCAGGCGTCCTAAGAGAAGTCCGTCCCGCGGAACGTCACCACGCGAATCCTCACAAAAAATCGGCAGCTATGCCGATGCCATGGATTGGCTCAAGGACCATTACAACCTCGAACAACACCTTGGTGGCAACGAGACGAAACCCCCATCCTTAGACCGGATGCGCGCCCTTATGACCCTATTAGGAGATCCGCAAAACGAGATCCCAGCGATTCACATCACTGGAACGAACGGCAAGGGAAGCACATCTCGAATGGTGGTCGAACTCATCGGCGCGACCGGACTCGACGTTGGCAGCTACAGCTCCCCACATATCGACCGGGTCAACGACCGCATCATGATTGCTAATGAACCTCTCAACGACGAGTCAATGACCCGGGCCCTCGCAGAGGTCGCCGAAGTGGAACCATGGGTCCTGAAATCAACGGGGGAAAAACCGAACTATTTCGAAATCTTGTGCGCCGCAGCCTACAACTGGTTCGCAGCAACGGCAGTTGACGTCAACGTCATCGAAGTTGGTATGGGCGGCCGCTGGGATGCCACCAACGTCATCGAAGCCGACATAGCAGCCATCACCAACATCGGCCAAGACCATCTCGAAATCATCGGACCCACGGTCGCAGACGTCACGCGCGAAAAAGCAGGCATCGTATCCCCGAACTCGCATGTGATCTGCGGTGAAACCACACCGGAACTCGTTGACATCATCACGGAAACTCAACATCGCGAACTGTGGCGCCACCAAACTGAGTACGACGTCGCCGAAGACCGGCTAGCTGTTGGGGGACGAGTAATTGATCTAGTTACTCCATACGGTCGCCACCAAGACATCTTTATACCTGTTAACGGCAGCCATCAGGCACAAAACGCGGCGATGGCAGTAGCGGTCGTAGAAGCGTTCTTTGGACAACAGCTAGACGACGACGTCGTCTCTGAAGCATTCGCGCGCCTCGAATTGCCCGCACGGTTCGAAGTGATGCAACGACAACCTCTGATCATCATCGACGGGGCTCACAACCCTCCAGCGGCAACGGTTGCAGCCAACACACTGTTCGACGACTTCGCCGCCGAACAGGCCCCGGTCTTAGTAATGGGAACTAACCGACCACATGATCCAGTTGAATTCGTGGACGCGATACGAGGCAAAGAATTCGGGGCAATCATCGCGACCGCAGCGAACTGGCCTCGAGCTATTCCCGCCGAAACCCTCGGCGTCGCCCTACGCGATTACGGACCGCCGATCGAGACTGTTCCTCATGTCGCCGATGCACTCAACCGAGCCATCGAACTTGCAGGAGAAAACGGCACAGTGCTGGTAACCGGTTCTCTATATGTGGCATCTGAGGCCCGAAGCCAACTCCATAGCGCCTCGCGGTAGCCTTACGGCCAACGGATAACACCTACACCAGGAGACTAAGTGTCCCGTACCCTCGTGATCTGCAAGCCTGACGCGGTAGAACGAGGGCTGGTCGGCGAGATCATCGCCAGGATCGAACGCAAAGGATTGACGCTCAGCCGAGCAGAACTGCGCACAGTCGATCGCGCCACAGCACAAACCCATTACGAAGAGCATGAAGGGAAACCCTTCTTTGAAGACCTCATCGCTTTCAGTACCCGCTCGCCAGCAATGTTGATGGTGGTGGAAGGTTCCGATGACGCAGGCGACGACGTCTACGCGATAGTCCGAAATCTGATGGGGGCCACCAACCCCGCTGAGGCAGCACCAGGAACGATTCGGGGTGACTTAGGTCTCATGGTGACCGAAAATCTTGTGCATGGATCCGATTCAAACGAATCGGCCGAACGCGAAATCAACCTTTTCTTCCCGGGTGCCTGACTGGGAAACCATGACCCGCGCAGCCGTTAGACCAAGAGTGAGCGTCGCCCAGAAATCGGCGAAACTTCGGTCAACTACTTTGCGGTGGCCGCTATGAGAAAGCGCGGTGGCGGCAGAAGCTTTCGCGGCAGAGACATAGCGGTAGATCTTGGAACCGCGAACACCCTTGTGTACGTCCGAGGCAGAGGGATCGTCCTAGATCAACCGTCAGTCGTAGCCCTGGACGTCACTAGCGGAACTCCACTAGCCGTCGGACATGACGCCAAACGTATGGCCGGCAGAACTCCAGCTCACATTCAAGTAGTTCGGCCTCTCAAAGACGGTGTTATCGCAGATTTCGACGTGTGCGAAAAAATGCTTCGCTACTTCATTGACCAGATCTCGGGAAGTCGTTGGGCTAAGCCCCGCATGGTGATTTGCGTTCCCTCGGGGATAACAGGAGTCGAACAGCGGGCTGTCCAAGAAGCGGCTGAATATGCCGGGGCCCGAAAACCAGCATTCATTATCGAAGAGCCAATGGCCGCTGCAATTGGAGCCGGGCTTCCGGTTCAATCACCACGCGGCAGCATGATTGTCGATATAGGCGGTGGCACCACCGAAGTTGCCGTTATTTCGCTCGGGGGAATCGTCGCCGCCCAGTCAGCTCGGGTGGGCGGCGACGTTATGGACGATTCGATCGCCCAATACGTCAAGAAGGAATACAGCGTCGCCCTTGGCGACAGTACCGCCGAGGAAGTAAAGGTCGCTTTGGGTTCCGCGTGGCCACTCACGGACGAAATGTATGCAGAAATCCGTGGACGAGATCTCGTCACCGGTTTACCTAAAACCGTCACAGTCAGCAGCGTTGAAATGCGAGAAGCATTGGAAGAACCGATCGGATCGATCATCGACACGGTCAAATTCACACTCGATCAAACACCCCCGGAACTAGCTGCGGACATCATGGACCAAGGAATCACGCTCGCTGGCGGGGGAGCGTTGCTCCGGGGTCTTGATCAGCGGTTGGCAAACGAAACAGGAATGCCGATCAGAATTACTCCTGACCCCCTCTACGCGGTCGCTCGCGGTTCGGGACAGTCCCTCGAAGAATTCGAAGTGCTTCGAGGTGTGCTGTTCTCATCGGGCGATCAATACTGAGCGGTATCGGCGGTGTTGGGGCACTCAACCTCTCGGAGGAGTCGGAGCTCAAAATTTCGACTCGGTCTACTTGTTTTCACATCGCTAGTTCTCATCACCATTGACGTTCGAACTGAGGGTGGAGCCATAGACACCGCTCGCGGGGTTGTGCTCGACGCTTTGGGACCTCTCCGTTCCAACACGTCGCGAATTCTCGAACCGGTAGGAGGAGCGTGGGAAGCGGTAACCAGTTACGACGACCTTGAAGCCCGCAATGCTTTGTTGCGAGCAAAGATTGCGGAACTGCAAAGCTCAGTACTCGAAGTTGGGGAGATTGAACGCGAACGTAAATCTTTGCTTGCACTGCTCGGCGCTAGAGACCGCGTCGCTCAGGTCGGCCGCCGAACCGCTCGCGTAATTGATGCGCCGATATCAAATTACCAACGCACCCTCGAACTGGACAAGGGTTCACGTGACGGGATTGCCGTCGGAATGCCAGTCGAGACCGGGGCAGGCGTAATTGGGAGAATTTCCAACGTCTCGGTAACCCGATCCCAAGTTGAATTGCTGACCGACCCCAACTTTGATGTTGGCATACGAATGGCTCGATCAGGCGACGACGGGATCGCGTCTGGCCGGGGGCGCAACAGCGATCTAGAAGTCAGTTTTATCGAACTCGACACGGTGGTTATTCCAGGTGAGACCGTGGTGACCAGCGGTTTCCAAGGGAGCACTTTCCCCGAGGGTCTCCTCATCGGCACCGTCGTTGACGTCGTTCCCAATGCAGTTCAGGGAACTCAGCGCATCACTGTTCACCCGGCCGCTGATCTGGATCGACTTCGTTGGGTTCAAGTGCTCCTGTTCTATCCGGACGCTCCTGAGCCAGTCATCGTCGATCGCGTACCCCAAGACGACGTAGCAGATGTCGAATCTGAGGGTTCTACACCGTGAAATTTGGAGCAAACGTCGCCGGGAGGCTTGGAGCATTATTTGTCACCGCCTTCGTAATCCAAGTATCGGTAGTGCCGCATTTCAGAATGGGGGGTTACGTCATTGATCTACCGCTCATACTGGTGGTGTTAGTCGGCTTACACCTCAGCCCCCAAAGGGGCGCGTTCGTAGGGTTTCTTGCTGGGCTAGTCGTTGACCTGGCTTTGCAAACCCCGTTTGGAATGACCGCCCTAACGTTTTCGCTTATAGGTTTCGCCGCAGGATCGGTGTCTCTTCATTTGGCTGAACGGCACGCAATCACACGTTCCCTCGCGGTCGCTCTCCTGGGGGCAACAGCTACCGCTCTCTTCGCGGGTTTTGGTGCGCTGATTGGTTTGGAATATGTGACTCGACGAGAGTTAGGAGCAATTGCTCTCGTGACAGCAGCAGCTGCTGGGCCAATAGCGCTACTGCTAAGTCCGCTCGTTCGCTGGTCGCTCGCGCTCAGGTTTCCAGCAATTGCATCTGACCAATGAATGAGCAACTGAACAGAAGGCTTGCATTTCTCGGGTTTCTCATCGTCGGTCTTTTCGCTGCACTCTTCACCCGCGCTTGGTATCTGCAAGTGCTGACATCTGAAGAACTATCGGAACAAGCGCTTCTAAACCATGTCGAAATAGTCATTACTCAACCCACCCGCGGGCGCATTCTTGACCGCCATGGAGTCGTCCTCGCCGACAACGTCCGAACAGGTATCGTCACAGTGAACAGATCCCGTTACGCGCCGGGTCAAATCGACTACGTACTCGAGCGATTATCGGGCTTGCTCGATATCCCCGTACAAACGCTGGCTTCCCGTCTCAACGACAAGCAAACACATCCGCTGGCCGCAAAAGTTGTCGCATCGGGACTCGACGAATATGGCCTTCTTCGGGTCGCCGAGCAGTCCCTGCCTGGAGTCGAAGCCAAGTGGGCGATGAGTCGCGTCTACCCACAAAACGAAATTGGTGCTCATGTCGTGGGGTATGTCGGTGCGATGTCGCAAGGGCAACAAGACAGACTCGTGAAAGCCGGCTACCTGCCCTCTGAACGGGTAGGCAAATCAGGTATCGAAGAAATCTTTGAAAATGATCTACATGGTCGTCCCGGCCGCACCGAACTCGAAGTTGATAGTACCGGCCGCGTTCATCGCGTCGTGAGCGAGGTTCTACCCCGACCAGGAGCAGATGTTGTTGTCTCCATCGATGTAGACCTTCAGGCCGCGACCGAGTCATATCTTCGGCAAGGCCTGATAGCTGCCCGGAAAACCGTGAGTGAAGACAGCGGATTTTTCTTCCCTTCCATTGGTGGCGCCGCGGTAGTGATGGACGTGCGAAATGGTGACGTGTTAGCGATGGCATCCCATCCGACTTTCGACCCCAACTGGCTGGTAGGTGGGCTAACAACCGCTGAGTATCAATCAGTATTTGAGAACCCGTATGCGCCTGGTGCTCTCAACAATCGAGCAGTTCAAGGGCTATACGCGCCTGGATCCGTATTCAAACTCATTACCGCTCTAGCGGGGCTCGAGGCCCGACTGATATCGCCCCGCGCCGCGTACTACGACATCGGATACTTCAAGATTCCGGAAAAATACGGTTGCACCGGCCGTTGCACCTTCTACAACGCCGACAAAGCACCCTTGGGAATAGTTGATCTATCGTCAGCCATCACCCGCTCAAGCGACGCCTACTTCTACAAGGTCGCACATGACCTCTATTGGATTCGAGGCGAAGAACAGTGGGCGATCCAAGATATGGCTCAGGTCCTCGGTTTTGGCAACCAGACCGGAATACAACTGCCGTTTGAAAAGAGTGGGCGTATTGGTGACGAAGAAATCAAAAAACGTCTCTTCGAAGCTAACCCTGAGGCTTACAACCCGTATGGCGAATCTACGCGATGGTTACCAGGTGACAACATCAACACCGGCATAGGTCAAGGCTTCGTCTCCGTCACACCAACGCAACTAGCGAACGCATATGGCACCTTCGCTAACGGCGGCACGCTATTCAGCCCGAACGTCGTTGAGCGGGTCATATCTCGTTCCAGTGATCAGTTCGGGGAGTCCGTCATAGAATTCGAGCCCCGGATCCAACGCATCGTTGAATTCCCTGAGGGATCGGCAGTCGTGCGAGAAGGCCTGCACGGGGTAGCCAGTAAGAGTCGTCGAGGAACAGCGTGGCGCGCGTTTGACGGATATGACAGTAGCGGTTACGCGGTGGCAGGAAAGACAGGAACAGCACAAGCTGAGGGACGGAACCCAGTTCTACAGCGCAAAAAAGAGGACTCCGCCGTGTTCGTAGCGTGGGCTCCTCAACACGACCCCCGTTATGTTGTCGCGGTAGTTATGGAAGAAGCTGGCTTTGGTGGTGAGGCCGCTGCGCCTGTGGCTCGCCGAATCATTGAAGCTTTACGCGCTTACGAACAACGATGGCCAGACCCCCAGGTGGCGTTCATCCCGCCTCAGCCTGAATGTCCCGAGGTACCCGAAGCGCTGCGCGGGTATGAAGCGTTCGTTGGATATGTACCCGAAGGATGCCCGTGGGGCGTCCAAGTTCCGCGTGCCAATACCCCCGAAGATGCCGATGGTGATGGCATCCCTGATCTCGAGGAACGCGACCAATGAATCTGCCATTCCGAAAAGAATTGCGGTCACCTCTTCGCTATGCCGACTACTCACTGGGTCTCATAGCTGTGGCATTGTCGGCGATAGGTGTAGCGCTCAACTACTCCGCAACCTGGCGAATACTTGAGTTCAACGGTCAAGACCCAGCAACATTCGCTAAACGTCAGATCCTTTTCGTTGCTATCGGAATCATCGTGATGTTTGCTGCGACATTTCTTGACTACCGCCTGTACAAAGACTTCGCTAATTCCGCCTACCTAATCGTCATGCTTGCGCTTGTCGGTGTGCTGTTCTTTGGGGTCGAACGCAACGGCGCCCGAGCTTGGTACGAACTGCCGGGCGTAACCTTTCAGATTCAGCCTGCAGAGTTTGCAAAAGTTGCAGTGGTTGTAGCGTTAGCTGCTTTCGTCGCCAACCAGGGGGGCCGTCTTCGACTGGTCACCCTCTCCAACGCCTATCTGATGCTCGCTGTTCCGCTAGGACTCATATATCTCCAACCGGATCTCGGAACGATGCTCGTCTTCGTAGCTATCGGTATGGGTGTTTTGCTTGTCGCTGGGGCGCAACTCAAACACATATTTGTCACAACGGTGATTGGAATAATCGTCGTAGTCGCCGTGTTTAACAGCGACAACCTCGGCGGACCAGAGCTCCTTCGAGAGTCGCAAGAACAGCGACTGACCGCTTTCTTAGACCCCGGCTTCGACGTGCGGGGAGCCTCCTACAACGTCAATCAGTCTCAAATAGCGATTGGTGCTGGCGGGTTTCGAGGTCAAGGATGGTTGCAGGGGACTCAAACCAACTTGAACCTCGTTCCTGAGCAAGAAACCGACTTCATCTTCACGGCCCTCGGCGAGGAGTTTGGGTTCGTCGGGGTGACGCTGCTCCTGTTGCTCTACGCCTACATGCTCGCACGCATATGGTTCATCGCTCGCGCGTCCAACGACCTATTTGGCGCCTTCGCGTGTGTAGGCGCGTTATCCATGTTCACATTTCAAATATTTCAAAACATCGGCATGACGATGGGACTCATGCCCATCACGGGAATCCCGCTTCCTTTCCTCAGCCACGGTGGTTCGTCGACGGTCGTGGCGTTTGGACTTATCGGCCTCGTTGTCAACGTGAGCGCCCGTCGACACCTGACCTAAGGTCAAATCAACTCAGTACATAGCCAGGAAACTGAAGCCTGGCGCTGTATCATCACCACCAAATGACCTCGCTGTGGCCTCGGCTCGAGCCGCTCCTCCCTCGGGTGGAAAAGCCCGCCCGCTACATCGGCTGCGAGGACGGAGCCCGTACCAAAATCTACAAGCCCGACGCCACCTCATGGCTTCTCATCTACCCCGACACCTACGAAATCGGATTACCCAACCAGGGCCTGCAAATTCTGTACGAACTCCTAAACGAGCGGCCAGATGCCTTCGCTGAACGCTCCTACGCGCCCTGGACTGACTTGGAAGCGGAGATGCGACGTGCCCGTCTGCCGCTGTTTTCGGTTGACACCCACCGCGCAGCAACAGAGTTCGACATCATTGCTTTCAATCTTTCCGCAGAACTCGTCTACACCAATGTCCTCAACTGCATTGACCTCGCTGGAGTGCGAGTTCGCGCTTCCGAACGCGATGATTCCGACCCCCTGATCGGCGCTGGAGGTCACTGTGCCTATAACCCAGAACCTCTGGCCGATTTCGTGGATTTCTTCGTCATGGGCGACGGAGAGGAAGTTATTTCCGAAATCACCGACATCGTCGGAGAATGGCGACGAACCGGTAAGCCGTCAGGCAGTCGAGACACCGTTCTGCATGGACTAGCTCGGATCGAGGGTGTCTATGTTCCATCAATGTATGACGTCGAATACGACGGACCGAAACTAGTCAGCGTTGAACCGCGCCACTCCGACATTCCGCCGATCATCCAAAAACGTACGGTGGCTGACCTTGCGGACTGGCCTTACCCACGCAACCAGTTAGTTCCTCTTACCGAGGTTGTCCATGACCGGCTGAACGTCGAGGTATTTAGAGGTTGTACCCGGGGATGCCGATTTTGTCAGGCTGGAATGATTACTCGACCTGTTCGTGAACGCCCAGCCAGCCAAGTACGCGAAATGGTGACAAAAGGTTTGGAACGAACTGGTTACAACGAAGTCAGTCTCACGTCGCTTTCGACAGCTGACTTCAGTGGTATTGAGCAAGTAGTAGGCGACACCATGGATGAACCGGGTACCTGTGGAAGAGTAAGCGTTGCGCTGCCGAGCCTTCGAGTGGACGCTTTCACCGTGGGGGTCGCAGCACAAGTGTCACGCGCCCGCAGGACCGGTTTGACCTTTGCGCCCGAAGCCGGCTCTTGGCGAATGCGTCAAATCATCAACAAGATGATCACTGAAGACGACCTCTACGGAGCTGTTCGCTCGGCGTACAGCCAGGGATGGCATCGGATGAAGCTCTATTTTCTCACCGGGCTTCCTTCTGAAATGGACGAAGACACATTAGGGATCGCCGAAATGGCGCAAAACTGTGTTGAAATCGGCGCGCAGTACACCAAAAAGGCTTCAGTCACTGTTTCGCTCGGGGGGTTCGTCCCCAAACCCCATACGCCCTTCCAATGGTTCGGCCAGAACAAGCCCGAGGAATTACTTCGCAAGGTCGCGTTGTTGCGAAACGAAGTTCGGCGGAACAATCGGATTCAACTCAAATGGCATTCACCAGAAGCTGCAACAGCCGAAGGGATTACCAGCAGAGGCGACCGTCGAATAGGTCGGGCAATCGAATACGTGTGGCGGCGAGGTGGAGTCTTCCAAGAGTGGAGTGAACACTTCGACCTGACCTTGTGGCAAGAAGCCATGAACGCGTCAGGCCTATCTTTGGACTGGTACGTACACCGACATCGCGAAGAAGATGAAGTCCTCCCGTGGGACCATATACACGCAGGACTTCACAAAGATTTTCTATGGCAGGACTGGCAAGACGCATTAGCTGGCTACGGCCTTGAGGATTGCCGCTGGACCCCCTGTTACGACTGCGGGGCCTGCACTGAATATGGGATCGAACACGTGGTCGCGTCTCCGCTTCCTCCTAACGGAGGAAGCCAAGGCACCGGCCAAGACCTAACAACTGGCCATCTGGTGCCAGTTGAGTTGCGCCCCAAAGCGGACGTAGGAGGTACATAATGCTGTGTACTACCAGGGGTCAACGTGTCGCTCCCACCCCAAAGGGTGGGAGACATCCGTGCGACTAAGAATCCAATTTTCAAAGATTGGTAAAGTTCGTTTCGTCGGCCATCGCGACGTAGCCCGGATTGTTGAACGAGCCCTACGACGGTGCGGTACCCCCGTGACTTACAGCCAGGGCTTCTCACCACGGATGCGCCTAAGCTTCGGTTTGGCGCTCCCTACCTGCTACGAATCCGAAGCCGAATACCTTGACGTGCCCCTCGACCCGGAACACGTCGTCGATGACGGCGTCATGTGCGTCGGCTGGGGTCGAGGAAAATCCTGCAGCACAGAACAATTGCGAACGACACTCAACGAAACCCTCCCAGAAGGTTTCGAGGTCACGGCTCTAGTCATTGAACCCAAGGGCGGCCCTTCACTACAAGAGTCAGTTACCAGTTGCACATGGCGCTTCGATATACGGGGAGCGACACTGAACAGCGTCGAACAGGCGATCGCTGTTGCTCTCGAAAGCGCGACGATAGACGTCGAACGAACAAAGAAAAACGAAATTCTCCGCGAAAACATTCGCGACGGTGTGCGTGAACTTCGGATCGATGGGATATCAGAACTCGGCCCGATCGTTGTCACTGAACTCTCAGCGAAACCACGAGTCATTCGACCAAGTGAACTCTTGCAAGTTATTGCACCAGGGAGCGAACTCGGAATCGCCAGACGCACACACCAATGGATCGAACGCGAGGGCAAGCGGAACGAACCGCTCATGCCAACAAACTCGCAAAAGCTTAAGGACCTTGCATAATGGATCACAACGAACCCGATAACGGGTCAACAGAACTCAAAGATATGAACACTAAAAGACGACGCAGAATTCTTGGAGGTGAAGCTCCGACCGAAGAGAACGATGACTCGAAACACGAGCAGGATCTCAAACCAACCAAGACCGAGCCTCGAAGTCGAACCCGAACACTCGCAAATCAGTCAACGCTTGAAAGCAAATCAAAAACTGGTCGACAGAAGAGGAAACGGGGACGGTCAGAGAAAAACACCACCGCAAAGGAATCTCCACCCGCCACGCGCAAACCACGGATCGGAGACACCCAGAAACCTTCAAAACCCCGACCCGAACGTTCCCCTGCGGACAAAGCGCCAGCAACAAAACCCCCTCGAAAACGGCGCCGCGGCGGCACCAAAGGAAAAGAGAAAAGCGACGCTGCTGCATCGAGTCAACCAAAACCCAAACGTTCCACAAAGCCGGTCGAAGCGATCATCGCAGATACCCCGATCGACCTCGACGAACGTCAACTAGAACGGCGCCGCGGCAAAGAGCGCAAGGGACGCCCCATAGGTCGATACCAAATGCTCGCGCACGTCCATGAAGGAATCACACACATAGCGGTACTCGAGGGCCGCACGCTCATCGAGCATTACGTAAGTCGCCCAGCGAATGACGTCAGCGAAATACACGGCAACATCTACCTAGGGCGAGTCCAAAACGTGTTACCCGGCATGGAAGCGGCGTTCGTTGACATCGGCACACCAAAAAATGCGGTGCTGTACCGCGGAGACGTCACCTACGACGCCGACGACATCGAAGGCACAAACGACCAACCTGCAGCGCCCAAGGCCAAAAAGCCCCGTGCAGGACGCCGGAAAGATGGGCCACGAATCGAAGATCTATTGACCGCGCGTCAGACCATCCTCTGCCAAGTCACCAAGAACCCGATCGCTCACAAAGGCGCACGGCTTTCCACCGAAATAAGCCTTCCGGGGCGCTTTGTCGTACTAGTCCCGAATAGCGACACGTACGGCATCTCGAAGCGACTCGGGGATCGAGAACGTCGCCGATTGAGAAACATCCTCGACAAGGTAAAGCCCGCCCAACACGGCGTAATCGTTCGCACCGCCGCCGAAGACGTCACAGCAGAAGAAATTGAAAGCGACGTTCGAAGGCTCCTAGACCAGTGGGAACAAATCCACAATCTCGCTGACAAAGCAAAAGCAGCGACACTTCTATTTCGCGAACCTGAACTTGCAGTCAGAGTCGTTCGAGAAGAATTCAACAGGGACTATCGCGGCGTGATCATCGACAACGACGCCCTGTATCAACAGGTGAAGGGCTACATGGACACCATCACTCCGGCTCTCGCGGATCGCATCGAATTTCATGACACGACCAAGGAGCCATTACCACTCTTTGAGCAATACCACGTCTCGGAACAGCTACGGAAGGCAGTAGACCGCAAAGTCTGGTTGCCCTCTGGAGGTTCCCTTGTGATTGACCACACTGAAGCTCTGACAGTCATTGACGTCAACACCGGAAAAAACGTTGGTAAATCAAACCTCGAAGAAACCGTCTTTCGAAACAACCTTGAAGCCGCAGAGGAAATAGCCAAACAATTGCGATTACGTGACATCGGCGGGATCATCGTGATCGACTTCATCGACATGGAGATAAAGAAAAACCGCGACGAAGTCGTTCAGGTTTTCGAACAAGCACTAGCTCGGGACAAGACACGAACTCAGGTGTCCGCCATTTCGGATCTAGGTCTTGTAGAGATGACTCGTAGACGCATAGGCGAGGGACTTTTAGAATCACTGAGTAGCACCTGTGAGCATTGCGAAGGAAGAGGACTTGAACTTCAAGAGGCAGTGCTCAAAGTCTGAGCCAATTGCCCAGCTAGTTTGGGTCCCCGGAGACATCCGGTAGCATGAAAGGCCTTATGTACGCAGTTATCGCCACCGGCGGCAAGCAAGAAAAAGTTGAGACCGGACAGGTTCTCAACGTCGAGTTGCTGCAGGCAGACGAAGGTTCAGAGGTTACGTTTAACCCCGTCCTCTTAGTCGACGATGACGCGGTGATGGCGACAGCCGACGAATTATCAGGAGCTTCGGTGATTGCCCGGGTCGTCGGAGAAACTAAGGGCGAAAAAATTCGCGGCTTTACATATAAGAACAAAACCAACAACCGCCGCCGATGGGGCCACCGCCAGCGGTATACGACCATCGAAATCACGAGTATCGCGAGGGGCTGAAATGTCAAAGACCAAAGGTGGGGGCTCAACTAAGAACGGACGCGATTCCAACGCTCAACGACTTGGCGTCAAGGTATTTGCAGGCGAAACCATTAACGCGGGCGGCATCATAATCCGTCAACGGGGAACCAAGTTTCACCCAGGTCACAATGTAGGGATCGGTAAAGACGACACCCTCTTCGCTACCTGTGATGGAGTGGTGAAGTTCGGCTACCGCAAAGGTCGCCGGCTTGTGGACGTCGTCACCGACTGAGCTTCGGCCCACCACAGCCAAATATCTTTGTAACAACACACATATGTGTTTCAGTCAACGCGCTCACTCCCCGTATCCTCAATCTTCATGGCGGGTTTCGTCGACGAATGCAACCTTCACGCGAAAGGTGGAGACGGAGGCGCAGGATGTGTGTCTTTCCGTCGTGAAGCCCATGTCGCGCGGGGAGGCCCAGATGGCGGCGACGGCGGAACGGGAGGAAGCGTGTGGCTCGTCGCTGACCGAAACGTTTCCTCACTCCTCGCCTTTAAGGACTTTCCCTTCCGTCGTGGCTCCGACGGTACACACGGCCAAGGAAAAAAGAAGCATGGGAAAAATGGCGAAGACCTAATGGTGAAGGTCCCCGAGGGAACCATGGTCCGCGATTTCGATGGTGCGATTCTGGCGGACCTAGTCGGCGCTGGGGATCGTTGGCTCGCCGCCGCTGGAGGCCGAGGCGGTCGCGGAAACACCAGATTTCTCTCAAACAAACGAAGAGCTCCCGCGTTCGCGGAGCAGGCAGAAATAGGGGAAGAACGATGGCTGCGGTTAGAGCTAAAACTCATGGCCGACGTCGCGCTCGTCGGGTTCCCGAACGCTGGAAAGAGCACTCTCATCTCAAGAGTTTCGGCTGCTAAGCCAAAAGTTGCTTCTTACCCCTTCACGACTCTGTCCCCGCATTTGGGAGTAGTGCGAACCGACGATGAGTTCGAAATGGTTATCGCCGACGTTCCCGGATTGATTGAAGGCGCTGCAACAGGAAAAGGATTAGGACATCAGTTTTTGCGTCACGTTGAACGCGCAAGAGTCCTCCTCATGCTCCTTGACCTCGCCGAAGTTGAGGGGCGAACTCCAGAAGCCCAAGAAGAGATTCTGGTCAACGAACTCACCGAATACGATGCCGACTTGTTGAATCGCCCTCGTCTAGTCATCGGAACCAAATCAGACGTTGCGACGCTCGCTTGGTCGGGCCCAACCGTCTCTTCTGTCACAGGGCAAGGGATTGACACTCTCATTGGTCGGTTGCGGCAACTGGTCGAACAAACCCGAAAGGGTGATGACCAACCTGCTCAATATGTTGTTCATCAGCCAGTTCCGGAAGGAATTCAAGTGGTTCGGCGCGACAACGGAAGCTTCGAGGTTCTAGGCCGGCAAGCTCTACGGGCAGTAGCCCTCTCAGATCTCACCGACATTGACGCAATGAATCATGCCCAGGAACGTCTAGACCAACTGCGCGTTCCTCGAGCATTAGCCCGCGCAGGAGCAGCAGAGGGTGACGTCGTAATCATCGGCACTTTCCAATTCGAATACGAGCCCGATCGTTAATCGGTGAAAGAGGCCTAGAAAGGTAGATATGCGCGTCATCGTCAAGATTGGTACATCATCGCTGACCAGTGAAAGCGGCGAAGTCAAATTGTCTGCGCTCTCCAAACTCGTCAACGAAGTGGTTGAGGCGCGGAGCGCAGGCCACGAAGTCATCGTCGTCACCTCAGGCGCAATTACTGCAGGTGTCCAACGACTTGGAATAGACCGGCCCGAGGAGCCCGAACTCCTTCAGGCCGTCTCAGCGGTAGGTCAAATCGATCTTATGCGGGCCTACGGCGACTCATTCGGTTCCCACGGGGTTGCAACCGGGCAGGTGCTGTTGGCGCCACATGATTTCCGCGACCGCAACCAATACCTTCATGCACAAGCCACCTTTGAGCATCTGCTGAAGCTGAACGTTGTGCCTGTGGTGAATGAAAACGATGCTGTGGCGGACGACGCCATCAGATACGGAGACAATGACCGAATAGCGGCATTAGTTGCCAATTTGTTGAGCGCGGACCTATTAGTGCTACTCACCGACACCGCTGGTGTGCTCACAGCGGATCCTCGAACTCAACCTGAAGCGACCCTTATCGAAGAAATAACCGCTACCGACAAATCCATTGAAGAAGTCGCCGGGAATGCCGGGGTTCGAGGAAGCGGCGGTATGGCCTCGAAATTGGCGGCAGCCAAAATGGCATCTTGGAGTGGCGTCAGAACGGTAATCGCGGGAGCTGGTCGCCAAAACGTGATCGCTGATGCCATCTCAGCAGCGCCAGGCACCGGCACCTCGATCCCGGCGCGAAACACCCATGTAGCTGCCAGAAAGCTTTGGATTGGATTCGCAGTCTCAGCTCGCGCCCACATAGTTGTCGACGACGGCGCGGTGAAGGCACTGTCAAACGACGGCGGTTCCCTATTGATTGCAGGAATCGTCACAATCGAAGGTGAATTTGGGCCAGGCGATGCAGTCGAAATAGATGATCGATCTGGACAACTGTTCGCCAAGGGGCTGATTTCCCTCGGTAGCGACGATGTCGACCGTTGGAAAGGGTGCCGTACTGAAGACCTACCTTCGGGCATGTCACCCGTTGTTGTCCACAGGGACGACCTGGTTGTACTCAACTCTTCAGAATGAACGAGGTACCCAAGGAGCGGGTCTCTTGGCTGTTCGGGCGATAGTCTGCGGAAGTGCCCAAAAGCGATCCAATGAGCGATATTTCTCCGATGAGAGAACTCGGGATCCGCGTTTCTGCTGCAGCGCAAAGCCTTGTTAGGGCCTCCACATCGGAAAAAAACGAAGCCTTACGAACCGCTGCCGACTGTCTGGCCGCTTCTACCCTCGAAATACTGGAAGCTAATGCCATTGACGTGAGCAGGGCGCAAGAATCCGGGACCCCTGATGCGATTATTGACCGACTTCGACTCGACTCCACCCGAGTGGAGGCAATGGCCGAAGGCCTTCGTAAAGTCATCGACCTACCCGATCCTGTCGGAGAAATAGTTGGAAGATGGACCCGGCCCAACGGGTTAGAGATAGAGAAAGTTCAGGTACCTCTGGGAGTGGTAGCGGTTATCTACGAAAATCGCCCCAACGTAACTAGCGACGCATTCGGTTTGTGTCTTAAATCAGGTAACGCGGCTTTCCTCCGGGGTTCTTCAGGGGCTATCGATTCCAATGTTGCGATTACGCGGGCGTTGCGAGAAGGCATCGGAAAGGCCGGTCTCCCTGAAGATGCCCTCTTACTCGTAACTGACACTTCCCATGAAGCGGCTGTGGAATTTATGCAATTGCGCGAATACATCGATTGCCTCATCCCACGCGGCGGCCCATCCTTGATCGCGTCAGTGCTCGAGAACGCCAAGGTTCCTTACGTCATCGATGGCGACGGCAACTGCCATGTCTACGTCGATCGTGCGGCAGACCTCCAGTTGGCGCAAAACGTCGTCATAAATGCCAAAATGCAGCGTCCATCTGTTTGTAACGCAGCGGAGTCACTCGTGGTCCACGCCGATGTAGCTGAACGTTTTCTGCCCGATATAGCGGCAGCACTCAAAGGTGTTGAGCTTGTAGGAGATGAAACAGCGCGAGGCATTGTGCCCTCGATTGGTCTGGCAACCCAGGCCGATTGGTCTACCGAATACCTCGACCTGAAAATGAGCGTACGAGTAGTCGACTCGCTTGCTCAGGCCATAGATCACATCGGTGACAACGGCACAGGGCATAGTGAAGCCATCATCACCAATGATGAAGAGGCGGCCAACGAGTTTGTGCGGTGCGTTGATGCCGCCGCTGTACTCGTGAACACGTCAACGAGATTTGTTGACGGCGAAGAGTTTGGGTTCGGCGCCGAAATCGGCATTAGTACCCAGAAGCTGCACGCACGAGGACCGATGGGTCTTCAGCAGTTGACAACCACCAAATACATCGTGAACGGACAGGGTCAAACTCGTGGATGACCTAACATCCGGCACCTGACAAGGAGACACCCAAATGGGCGACACAATGTTCGGCGACCTCGCGTCTGTCCGCCAAGGACTGAGAGACGCTGGGTACCTAGCTGATGACGGGATTGCGAGCGTTGTCTTTCTCGCGGAAAAACTGGGCAAGCCAGTGCTCGTTGAAGGACCCGCGGGAACTGGCAAGACCGCATTAGGGCAATCAGTCGCGGCGATGACAGGAGCTCGTCTAATCCGGCTCCAATGCTACGAAGGCTTAGATGAAGCCAAAGCGCTTTATGAGTGGAACTACAAGAAGCAGCTACTTCGCATTCAAGCCGATCGGGGTTCCGAATCCAGCAATGAAGACTGGGCGGATATTCAGGACGACATATTCAACGATGAGTTCCTACTAACCCGACCACTACTGGAGGCGATTAGCGCCGAAGAGAAAGTCGTTTTACTTATCGACGAGGTCGATCGAGTCGAGGTCGAAACCGAGGCGTTACTGCTTGAGATTCTGTCGGAGTACCAAGTTTCGATTCCTGAACTGGGAACCATTGAAGCTAGGCAGATCCCCCTCGTGTTCTTGACCTCGAACAACACTCGAGAACTCTCCGAAGCATTGAAGCGCCGCTGCTTATTTCTCCATATCGACTACCCGCAGTTGGAACGCGAGAAAGAAATCGTGCTCACCAAAGTCGAAGGCGTCAGCGAGAACTTGGCAGAACAAATAGCCAGGATCGTTCGTTCGATCCGACAGATCGAACTCAAGAAGAGCCCGTCAGTGTCAGAAACGCTGGACTGGGCACGTACGTTGGTACTCCTGGGCGTTGAAAGTATCGACGTAGAGCAAGCTAAGGAATCGTTACACATCCTTCTTAAGTATCAGTCCGATATTGAGAAAACGGCCAAGGAACTGACGGTCGAGGCGTAAGACGATGCTTGATCTCTTGAGCGGCTTCGTTGTCGAGTTACGCAACGCTGGGCTTCCGGTCTCTCTGACCGAAAACCTTGACGCGATGGAAGCTGTAAAGCACATACCCATCGAGGATCGAGAGGCCTTCAAGTTCGCGCTAGCAGCGACTTTGGTCAAGAACGAACAACATTGGAAAGCCTTCGAAACTGTCTTCGAGGTGTATTTCTCATTGCGAGGACCCGAATACAGCGTTCTCGACGAAGACGGCGAAATCGATGAAGACTCCCTAGAAGAATGGATGTCTCAACAAATGCGAGGCATGGGTGGTCAGGGCTCGGCAGAGGACATGAGCCCTGAAGAAATAGCTGAAATGCTATTTCGCGCACTTATGAACGCTGACGAGGCAATGATGGCGGCCATGGCGCGGGCCGCCGTGACACAGTTCGCTGGAATGGAACCGGGACGACCGGTCGGAGGCACCTACTACCTATACCGCACTCTCCGCAATCTTGATCTGGACGGCATGCTTGACCGTCTGATGGAAGAGGCATTGGAAAGATCTCAAGGAGATATGACGCCCCTTCAGGAACGCCTGGAACGTGAGGAGTATGAGAACAGGATCGAGGACCTCAAGCGAGAGATCGAAGCCGAGATTCGTCGGAGACTGGTAGCTGATCGCGGTGCCGAGGCGATGGCGAAAACCCTACGCAAGCCACTCCCCGAAGATGTCGACTTCATGCATGCTTCGCGAGAAGAGATGGCGAACATTCGAAAAGCTATCCAACCACTTACCCGAAAACTCGCGGCTCGACTTGCTCGAAAGCGTAAACACAAGCGCCGCGGACCCTTGGATTTCAGAGCGACAGTCCGTCAGTCGCTCAGCTATGGGGGAGTGCCCGTAGAACCTCGATTCCGTAACCCTCGACCCAACAAGCCTGAACTTGTTGTTGTCGCTGACATCTCCGGCTCGGTTGCCGCCTTCGCTCGATTCACCCTGCACCTTGTCTACGCCCTGCAGAACCAATTCAGCAAAGTTCGTTCTTTCGTGTTCATTGATGGCATTGACGAAGTAACACACATGTTCCAGAACGAAGAAGACATAACCAACGCGGTTCACCGTGTGAACACCGAGGCCGATGTCGTGTGGGTTGATGGTCACTCTGACTACGGCCACGCTTTCGGCGTTTTCTGGGAGAACTATGGATCTGAAATCAACTCCAAATCAACTGTGATGTTCCTAGGGGACGCTCGCAACAACTATCACTCGACTAATGCTTGGGTAGTCAAAGAGACAGCGAAGAAAGCTCGTTCAGTTTTCTGGCTCAACCCAGAACCAAAGTCCTACTGGGACACTGGCGACTCCGTGATTACCGAATATGCAACACACGCTGATGGAGTGTTCGAGTGCCGGAATTTGCGTCAACTAGAGGGTTTTGTCGACCATCTCGCTTAGCCGTGAGGTCGTGCAACCAATTGTCAACGAAAGTCAGCGAGAAGTTCGGCCACATGAAACGCGAGATCGAGTGACTGGCGGCCGTTGAGACGGGGATCGCACATTGTTTCATAGCGATCTCCGAGGTGTTCCGCGGCCAAGGCGTCACCGCCTCCTATGCATTCGGTGACCGCGTCGCCAGTCAATTCGCAGTGAACGCCGCCAGGCCAAGTTCCCTCGGCTTTGTGTACTTCAAAATATTCGCGGACCTCGTCCATGATGACGTCGAACGCTCTCGTCTTGAAGCCAGTTTCGGTTTCGTAAGTATTGCCGTGCATCGGATCACACTCCCAGACAACTGGATGGCCAGCATCCGTTACCTGGCGCAATATGTTTGGCAACACATCTCCGACCTTGTCGGCTCCCATTCGACTAATAAGTGTTAGCCGTCCAGGAATTTGATCCGGATTTAATGCGTCGCACAGAGAGAGTGCATCACCAGGCGAGGTAGACGGCCCTATTTTGCAGCCAATCGGGTTGTGCACGCCTCGGAGGAACTCCACGTGGGCACCATCTAGTTCGCGAGTTCGCTCGCCAATCCAGAGCATGTGAGCGGAACAGTCGTACCAATCGTCTGTGATGCTGTCCTGGCGCGTTAAAGCTTGTTCGTATCCAAGTAACAGTGCTTCGTGACTTGTGTAGAGCTCGACCTGACGCATAGCCGCGTCCTCGGTGTCGAAGCCACAAGCTGTCATGAAATGCAAGGCCCGTTCAATGCCTTCAGCGAGACGTTCGTACCGTTCCCCTACCGGGCTTGACGCCACGAATTCCTGATTCCAGGTGTGAACCTGCCGAAGATCGGCGTACCCACCGCGGGTGAATGCTCGCAACAGATTTAAGGTCGCCGCCGACGTGTTGTAGGCCTGGAGTAATCGTTGGGGATTGGGCCTACGCGAGTTTTCGTCAAAGGTGATGTCGTTCACTATGTGGCCGCGGAAACTAGGCAGTGTTGACCCGTTACGCGTTTCAGTCACCGACGAGCGTGGCTTCGCGAACTGACCTGCGATGCGCCCCACTTTGACCACGGGCAACCCGGCAGAATATTGAAGCACTACCGCCATCTGGAGAATGATCTTCAATCTGTCGCGTATTTCGTCAGCGCTGCTGAGGTCGAAAGACTCAGCGCAGTCGCCCGCTTGTAGGACTATTGCCTGACCGTTGGCTACTCGTGCCAACTGCTCCGTCAGACGACGGGCCTCACCGGCAAACACGAGCGGGGGGCGCGCTCCGAGTTCATGCAGCGCCTCGTCGAGCGCGTCAAGCTCGGGCCAATCGGGTTGTTGGCCTGCTGGGCGATCATTCCATGAAGCGGGATGCCAGGTGGTGGTCACAATATTAAGTGTGCAGGTTTAAGAACCGTTATGCCAAGGAAGATTCGCGATTACGTGCCGAGACTTGTTAAGCGACGATGACTAGAGCGTCTTCTCGTAGTTCGTCTACGGCCCGTTTGACGAGTCGCCGGGCGGCCTCAGCAGTGACGCCGAGTTCCTCACCAACTTCGCGATAGCTGTGACTTTCGCCGTCGATCAAACCGAACCGGCGAGCTACAGCCAATTGCGCTCGAGGATCCAGGCGATCTAGAAGACCGCGGATCATTTCCTTGCGGTCGTTCTCCAAAGCATGATCTTCAGGGCTCGGAGCGTCGTCGCCGATGAGATCGACCAGAGTGCTATCACCGTCGTCTCCAATGTTTTTATCAAGAGAAGTCGGAGTGCTGATTCGCTGGAGCCAAGCGTTCTCGTCGTCAAGACCATCGCTGTCGCCGCCACTGTGACGTAGCGCTGCGCGAAGGCTCGCTGACCGATCGCTGGGAAGACGAATCAGGCTCGCTTTCTGGTCGAGGGCTCGACCTATTGACTGGCGAATCCAGAACGTGGCGTATGTCGAGAACTTGAAACCTCGCCGCCAGTCGAATTTTTCCACCGCATGCTCCAAGCCAAGATTTCCTTCCTGGATCAGGTCGAGGAGCTCCATGGCGGGAGGGAGCGGATAGCGGCGAGCGATAGACACCACGAGCCTTAGGTTGGCCCGAATGAAGCGGTCGCGTGCAGCGTCGGCTTCTCGAACCGCCGCTCGTAGAGAGCGACGCTCACCGGTGGTCAGCTTTTCGTCGCCTTCCAGGGTGATTCGCGCATCTCGTCCACGCTCGATCGTCTTTGACAACATCTTTTCGTCGTCGGCGGTTAGCAAGGCCACTGCACCAATTTCGTTCAGATACTGGCCTACGGAGTCACTCATTATTCATCATCTCCACCGGTGGGGGACCGGGTCTCGTTGACTCGAGGGGGAAATCTCCGAGTCGTGGTACCTCCATCTAAGAGGTGCCGGTTCAAATTGCCCTTTACAGCCTCAGGGCGTCTCGTTGGTTGTGCTGCGATCTTTCTCACTATTTCTTGATTGAGGCAGCGCCTTGCAGGCGCGTGTCCAAATTTAATTACTTGTCAGGTTGGTTCTGCGATGTGAATACTCCGGCCAAACGTCGGTCAGGGGCTTAGCCGAATCGCAGACCAAACAACAATAGTGCATGGAACACAGAGATGCTAATCAGCAGACCTCTAAGCTATGTTTATGAGTCAGCGGATTGGGTTGTTCGGTGGCACTTTTGATCCGCCCCACATGGGTCATTTAGAGGCTGCTCTTGCGGCAAAACGTACCTTTTTGCTCCATCGGCTGCTATTTGTTGTAGCGAATGATCCTTGGCAAAAATCGACGGAACGGACCCTAATTGAAGCGCGTCACCGTTTGACAATGGTTCGGATGTTGGTGGAAGGCGTTGCGGGCGTCGAGGCGAGCGATCTTGAGATCGTGCGAGGGGGCCCTAGCTACACCATAGAAACCGTCAACGAATTACGAGATCAAGGTAACGAAGTGATCTTGGTGGTGGGCGCGGACACAGCTGCCGGATTAGATACGTGGGAGCGCGCCAGTGAACTTCGCGAACTTGTAGAGGTCGCGGTAGTGGACCGACCCGGCTGTGTCTTGCCTGAACTGAAAGGCTGGCGTTTCCAACGAGTGGTAACCGAATCTCCGAATATTTCGAGTTCCGGAGTGAGGGACCTAGTTGGCGACCGATCCTCAACCCACGACAGCGTGCCTCCCGCAATTAGGGACTACATCCTCCGCCAAGACCTCTACCAACCCGACTGGTCAGAGAACCAACATCCGCGGTGAAAGTCCTCGCTCTGACCGAGCGAAAGTGCGAGGATGCTCGACGATGAACGACTCCACGGAGCCAGAGGCACTGCCCTCACTGCTGCTGGCAGCGACGCGAGGCGCAGCGGAGCTTCAAGCCACCGACGTCGTAGCCCTCGATGTGGGCGATGTCTTGGGCATCACCGACTGGTTCATCGTTGCTAGCGCACCCAACCTGCGACAAGTTCGACGGATAGCTGAAGAAGTGGAAGAAGCGGTTAAAGCAGCCGGAGGCGATGGGCCGCGGCGAATCGAGGGGCTTGAAGACGCGACGTGGATACTGCTTGATTTTGGGGTGTTTGTTGTTCACGTCTTCTATGACGAAACGCGATCCTTCTACGATATCGAGCGACTCTGGTCTGACGTTCCTCGGATTCGATTTAACGAGGACGGAATCCCTACGAGTTAACGGAACCTAATTCACATCGTCTCACTCACCACGTTTGTGACTCTATTTCCTTCAGAAACTGACGGCCGCCGGCACAGTGAACCTGTCAAGCTGTGACTGTGAGCGTCCCCGTGGTTCCGGAGAAATTTTCGTCGACTGACATCATCACCGCTCAAGCGATGATCGAGGATTGGGCAAACCAAGACCGGTTCGATTTGGCTGCATGGAAC
>UINC01001036.1_pt1 | contig 31886 bp, 40 predicted proteins | sample 5385821 | NCBI WGS metagenome assembly UINC01 (sample SAMEA4666929, study PRJEB26691) | marine metagenome | isolation source: Pacific Ocean | place: Pacific Ocean | collected 2011-10-13 | reverse complement strand
TCAAACCCCAAGCAAAGATTATTATTCAAAAATATTGTGTATGTCGGAGCGCTTTCATATCTATTGGATATGGATAAAGAAATTTATGAAATCCTTATCAAAGAACAGTTTAAAGGCAAAGAAAAACTCATAGATCCAAATATTAAGGCACTTAATCTTGGGTACGATTACGCTAGAGAAAATCTTAAAGAAATTTGTGAAATTAAAATAGAAACATCCGATAAAACAAAAGGAATGATTCTAACTAGCGGTAATGATGCTTCAGGACTTGGATGTGTTTATGGTGGAGCTACAGTTTGTGCTTGGTATCCAATAACACCATCCACCTCTTTAGCTGAAGCGTTTACAGACTATAGCGAAAAGCTGAGAGTGGAAGAAGAAACCAATAAAAATAAATACGCTATTATTCAAGCTGAAGATGAATTAGCAGCAGTAGGGATGGCTATAGGTGCAAATTGGAATGGAGCAAGGGGTTTTACTGCTACTAGTGGTCCGGGGATATCCTTAATGAGTGAATTCATTGGTTTGGCTTATTTTGCAGAAGTTCCTCTAGTACTTTTTGATATTCAAAGAGGCGGGCCTTCTACAGGCATGCCAACGAGGACCCAACAATCTGATGTTTTGTCTTGTGCCTATGCTTCTCACGGTGATACTAAACATATCTTACTGATTCCTTCAGATCCAAAAGAATGTTTCGAGTTTGCAGCTGAGGCGTTTGATCTTGCAGACAGGATACAAACACCGGTTTTTGTTCTTTCAGATCTAGATCTAGGAATGAATGATTGGACCTGTCCAGAATTCAAGTGGGATGACACTAAATCATTTGATAAAGGTAAAGTTTTGCATGCAAAAGATCTTGAAGAAATAGAGAATTTTGGTAGATATTTGGACGTGGATGGAGATGGAATACCTTATAGAACCTATCCTGGTGCCCATCCAGAGAAAGGTGCTTATTTTACAAGAGGAACATCTCATGATGAGTATGCTATATATACAGAAGATGGAGTGGTGAATGCTAGAAACCTATCTCGTTTGCTCAAAAAGTATCAAACTGCTTCAGAATTAGTCCCAAATCCTATTTTTAAACAGGAAACGAACACAAGCTCAATAGGAGTCATTTACTATGGAAGTACTGAAGCTTCCATGCAAGAAGCTCTCGACCTGCTGCACGAAGAAGGAGTAATCCTTGATGCCATGAGATTAAGAGCTTTCCCTTTTAACTTGGAAGTTTGGGAATTTATAGAAGACCATGATTTGCTTTTTATAGTTGAACAAAATAGAGATGGTCAAATGCGAACTCTAATTATGGCAGAAGGAGGAATTATTCCAGACAAGCTAGTTTCAGTTTTATGCTTTGATGGTCAACCTATAACAGCCGATTTCATCTCAAATAAAATAAGTTCTCACTTAACAGGCCGTCCATCTAAAACAGCTGCTGGAGGAAAATAAATTGACTTATATAGTTAAACCGAAGAACCATCACCCTGACCTTGAAAAGAATGAGCTTGGGCTAACAAGAAGAGACTATGAAGGCTCAATTTCTAGTTTATGTGCTGGTTGTGGACATGATTCCATTAGTGCAGCTATTTTAGAAGCTTGTTTTGAACTAAGTATATCTGCTCACAATGTTGCAAAATTATCAGGAATTGGTTGCTCTTCAAAAGCTCCAGCTTACTTTTTAAACCAGTCACATGGATTTAATTCAGTTCATGGAAGAATGCCTTCTGTAGCTACTGGAGCAAATCTAGCTAATCATGAAATGTTGTATCTAGGAATTTCAGGTGACGGAGATACGGCTTCTATTGGTATTGGTCAATTTGTCCATGCTGCTAGAAGACAACTAAATGTTGTTTATATAGTTGAAAACAATGGAACTTATGGACTAACTAAAGGGCAATTTTCTGCTACTAATGATCTAGAATCAAAAAGTAAATACGGAGAAGACAATCTTTTTCCTGCAATTGACTTGGCTGCAATGGCTATACAGCTTGGTGCGAGCTTTGTTGCAAGAAGTTTTTCAGGAGATAAGGAACAACTTGTTCCTCTTTTAAAAGCTGCAATGAAACATAAAGGGTTTTCTTTCCTAGATATTATCTCACCTTGTGTAACCTTTAATAATCACGGTACTTCTACGAAAAGTTATGACTACATCAGAGAACATAATGAATCAGTTTCTAGACCAGATTTTGTTCCTTTAGGAAAGGAAATAACTACCAGCTATGAAGAAGGCCAAAGTGTACAAGTCCCTTTACATGATGGTTCATTAATTTCTTTAGAAAAATTATCCAAAGACTTTGATCCGAGCAATAAAGCTTCTTCTCTAGCAAAAATTAACAAAGCGGAAGAGCAAGGTAAAGTATTAACAGGGCTCCTTTACATAAATACAGAATCTAAAGACTTAAAAGAGACTCTGAATGTAGTAGATAAGCCGTTAAATCAACTCAATGAAAAAGATTTGTGCCCTGGAGCAGAGAAATTAGAAGCAATCAATAAAGATCTTTGTTGATCTACTCTATACCCAGTTTTTTAGCTATTATTTGATAAGATTCAACAACATCTCCCAAGTCTTGTCTGAATCTATCTTTATCAAGTTTTTCCCTAGTTTCAGAATCCCATACCCTGCAGCCGTCGGGAGTAAACTCGTCACCTAAGAGTAAGTCACCATTAAAGGAACCAAATTCTAACTTATAATCTACAAGTATCATTCCAGCTTCAGAGAACAACTCCTTGAGTAAGTCATTTACTTGAAAAGTTTTTTCCTGCATTTGTTTTACTTGTTCCTTCGAGGCCCAGCCAAAAGATTTAATGTGAAATTCGTTAATCATTGGATCGTGGAGCTCATCATCTTTATAAAAGAATTCGAAAGTCGGAGGATTTAAATCTATGCCTTCTTCTACACCAAGCCTTTTACAAATACTACCTGCTGCTATATTCCTAACAACACATTCAACCGGAATCATTTCTAACTTTTTAACTAGACTTTCAGTTTCTGAAATTAGTTTTTCAAAATGAGTGGGAACTCCTTTCTGTTCAAGAAAATCCATGATGAAAGCGTTGAATTTATTATTAGTAGAACCCTTTCCTTCTAAACTTTCCTTTTTAACCCCATCAAAAGCAGATGTGTCATCTCTATAGTGCATAAAGTAATAATCCGGATTAGAACTTTCATATAGTGACTTTGCTTTACCGGAACTGATTAATTTTCCTTTTTCAATATTTTCCATAACATTAACTATGATAATGATTGGTTAATCTCTGAGAGAACATCTCTTTCAAATATTTCTCCTTCCTCACTAGCACTGTCTACTGTCACAGTGCACTTATTCTGATCTAACTTTTTGATGTAAATTTTAAAGTCTGGGTTCCTTGTATTACTACCCCTTTTAAACAATCTTTTTGCAAACCCTTGTTCTTCTTCCTTTTGAGCAAAAGTAACAAAAAATACTCCCTGTGTGCGATCCAAATCATTTACTGTAATCATTGCTTCTTTAAGTGCTCTATCGACTGCAGCCCAAGCTCTTGGAAACTCTAAGTTCATTTCTATAAAGTTTGAGCCATCTTCGGATTGTTTCAGAACAGCCTTTTGCCCTACATTGAGGTTCAAAGCAACTAAAGAAGTACCACCAGATGACGGAGCTTCTGATAAAAATTCGAGAGCATCTCTTAAAACAGAATCTTCAAGGTTGTCTTCCATATTGACACGTATCCAGTTGTCATCATCATCTTTAATTAAGTGAGAAAGGAAGATCTCAGAACTTGCTTGTCTTATACCATGCTCTATTTTCATTTGTAACTTCGTTTGCTCCGAACTTACTAAAAGTTCATCACTCTCAAAAATACCTGTATTAGGATCTTCGTAGGACAAACCAAAATTACTTGATGCCCAAAAATCTTTCATTAAAGGCCAAACGCTACTGGGAAGTGCCTCAACATAAAGCCACCTAATTTCTCCTAATTTATGCATTCTTATTTCGTTTGTTGCCCCAGAAGAAAATACCTGTGCTGGTAAAGGAATTTCGTAAGAGTCTCCTACTAGATCTTCTACAGCATTGGGAATTGGGTAATAATCAACTATAGGTCTGGTGGATTCCTCAGAAGAACTTTTTATAGGTTCAGATTGCCTCTCTTTTAAGTAATCATATCTATGATCTTCCAGAATCCACCCACAAGAACAAAGTGTTAAAACTATTATCGAAGAAAAGAAATACTTTTTTCCTAATGAAACTTTCATTTACTTTGTAAGACCTAATTTATTTAGTATAAGTTCAATTTCAGCTATGCACTGTTTATCTAAAACTGTAAGCGGAAGCCTTATGCCTAAGGGAATCCTTCCCAATTTGTTTAGCACCCATTTTACAGGAATTGGACTGGTTTCAATAAATAACACTTCATGAAGATCAGTTAATTCTGAATCTATTTCTTGAGCTCCTTTAAAATCTCCTTCTAAAACCAAGTTACAAATATTAGAAATCTTTTCTGGTACCACATTTGCTGTTACTGAAATTATTCCATGCCCTCCTTCACTAAGAAATTTAAAAGCAGTTAAGTCATCGCCAGAATAAAAAAGGAAGGATTCTTTTTCGATGCAACTTTTCAATTCAGTCAATCTTTGTGGGTCGGGCGATGCTTCCTTGATTCCTATAATATTCTCTATTTTGGATAAGGTTGCAACAGTTTCAGGTAAAAGATCACAGGCCGTTCTTGTAGGTACGTTATAAAGTATTTGTGGAATATCCACATCGGAAGCTATTTCCGAATAGTGTTCGATTAGCCCCTTTTGAGTTGGTCTATTGTAATAAGGGGTAACAAGAAGAGCAGCTGTAGCACCAGCTTCTTTGGCTGCTGAAGTTAAGTAGGTAGCTTCTTTTGTTGAATTAGCACCAGTGCCAGCAATTATCGGTATTCTTCCGTCTGTGTGGTTTACAGTTTGCTCTATTATTTGAATGTGTTCAGCAACATCTACAGTCGCTGATTCACCAGTTGTTCCCACAGAAACAATAGCAGAAGTGCCAGACTCTATATGCCAATCTATTAGATCAAATAATGACTGCCAGCTAATATTACCGTCAGCTTCCATTGGAGTAACTAAGGCAACGATTGATCCTTTTACACTAAACACAACAAACTAATCGAGTAAGTAATTCTGGTTATTTAAATAAATTTCTAATAAATTTATTATATCAACAATAAGGAGAATATATGGCAACACCAAAAGTAGGCAATAAAGCACCTGTTTTTAAAGGAATTTGTACTGGAGAGGGAAGTGTAGACCTTTCTAAGCTTAAAGGAAAAAAGGTGGTCCTTTACTTTTATCCAAAAGACAGCACCCCAGGATGTACAACAGAGGGACAAAATTTTAGGGATCTATATAAGGCCTTTAAAAAAGAAGGTGCTTTAATATTTGGTCTCTCCAGGGAATCTTTGAAATCTCATGAAAATTTCAAAGCCAAACAATCTTTCCCTTTTGAACTAATTTCAGACCCAGATGAAAAAATATGCACCCAATACGATGTAATTAAAGAAAAAAGTATGTATGGAAGAAAGTACATGGGCATAGACAGGAGTACTTTTCTAATAGATGAAAAGGGGAAACTAGTACAAGAGTGGAGAAAAGTAAAAGTAACGGGTCATGCTCAGGAAGTACTGGATACAATAAAATCCATGAAATAAAGTTTATTCTGAAAGAGGTTTAGGCCAAGAATTGATTATAGCTTTGACAAACGTTGCCAGTGGAATGGCAAAAAAGAGCCCCCAGAAACCCCAAATACCACCGAAAAATAATACTGCTATTACTATGATTACAGGATGAAGTTTATTTCTGGCTGAAAAAAGTAAAGGTACCAGCACATTACCATCAAGAGCTTGGATTATTAGATACAAGCCAAGGAGCCACCAAAATTCTGTTGATATTCCCCATTCATATAATCCTACTAGCAAAACGGGAACAGTGACTAAAATAGCTCCAAAGAAAGGAATCATCACAGAAAGGCCCACTAACAAAGCAAGCAAAAAGGTATATGGAAGTCCCAAAAAACTAAAAGCTAAGAAGCTAACTGAAGTCACTATGAAAATTTCTATTAGTTTCCCTGTGACATAGTTATAGAGCTGATCATTCATTTCATTAAAGATTGAGTCCATCAAACCCTTTTGTGATGGAGCAAAGAAGCTAATTAAGGGTAAAAGGGTTTCCTTGTCCTTAACAAAGAAAAAAACCATCAATGGAATTAAAATTGCGTAAATTAAAGCACTAAAAGCAAAGCTAATTGTCCCTGCAATTTGACCAAGAGCTTGTGCTAAAAGAGTATTTAATTGTGAACCTAAATTAACAAAAAGATTGGGTAATTCTTCTTCAGAAAAATATTGTGGGTAAGAGCTAGCTAAATTAGAAAGTACAACTTGAAGGGATTCAACTATATTCGGTAAGGTTTGAATGAAAGAATTTATCTGTGAACCTATTACAGGCAGAATCAAAAAAAGACTGGTGTATAAAGCAAAGAAAACTAACAACGAAGTAGTAAGTGACAACCATCTTGGAAATCTCAAATTTTCTAACGCCTGAACTAAACCATTTAATAAAAAAGCTATAACTAAGCTGATAAGAATAGGCAGAAGTATTCCGCCCAAGTAAAAAAGAAGGAGAAAAGAAGCTAATAAAAAAATTGCAAAGTATACGGTCTCTTCATTGAAGAAGAATCTTTCAATTAATTTCTTTAAAAGATCTAACATTAATTACTTCTTTTTTATTCGGTAAATGAACTTTCCACTGTTCTGTTCTGCATGAACAAGCTCATTTCCACTTATTTTCGCATAAGAAGCAAAATCTTCCCAAGAAGTTGGGTCAGTTGCCGTTACTTCAAGAATTTGTCCGCTCTTGAGATCAGCAAGTGATAACTTGGTCTTTAGCAACGGCAAAGGGCAATCTAAGTTATTGGCATTTAAGTATTTATTCGCCATATTTAAGGATAGTTTTTGAACTCATTGCTATTATGTAAGTCAATATTTTAATTAGGGCCATTATAACGATATGACTTGGAATAAAACTTTAAGTTCAACGCTAAAAAGAAGTTTACTTTTGATGACTTTGATAGCTTCATCTCTTCAAGTCGTTTCAGAAGAATCTTTACCTGAACTTGGAGATACTTCTTCTTCCGCCATCTCATTAGATTCTGAATATAGATTGGGCAGACTTTATATGGCTCAGCTCAGAAGATCCTTGCCAGATTTACAAGACCCAATAGTTCAAGATTACACTGAACATCTCATTTACAGAGTGGGTGAATACAGTCAACTTCAAGACAGAAGATTAAACATAGTGCTAGCTAGGGATAAAGGTGTAAATGCTTTTGCTGCACCAGGAGGAAATATAGGAGTTTTTGCGGGTCTTATTTACCACTCTGAAACCGAAGGTCAATTTGTATCAGTTCTAGCACATGAATTGGCTCATTTAAGTCAAAGGCATTTCGCAAGAAACCTGCAAAGACAACAAGACAGGAGTATCTCCAATGCTTTAATCTTATTAGCTAGCATTGCAGTGGCAGCCTCTTCCAACAACCCTGAAGCCGTTGTGGCTGGGCAACAAATTTTAACTCAACAAGCCTTATCCTATAGTCGTACAAACGAACTGGAAGCAGACAGAATAGGATTTTTAACCATGATTTCTGCAGGTTTTGATCCTGAAGGACAGCCTCAAATGTTTGAAAAGTTACAGGCTCTGAGTAGGTTAAGTGGAGCCAATGAACTTGAATTCCTTAGATCTCACCCTCTTACAAAAAGAAGGATAAGTGAATCGAGGATAAGGGCTCAAGAAATAAAGGGCTCAAATTATAAAAATAGTTTGGAATTTGAACTAATAAAACAAAGAATAAACATTGGTTTTTTTAAAACTTCACGCCAAGCAGTAACGCAATTAAAACAAGAACAAAGAAGGGCAAAAACTGAAAGGCAAAAAATTATTTCTGCATACGGACTGGGTTTGGCACTATCTAGAGATAATAAGTACAGTGACGCCCTTGATCAGATAAGGCAAGCCCTTAAGTTGGATCCAGAGAATTTGATATTACAAACGGCATTACTGGAAATTCACTTAAATGCAGGAAATGGACTAGAGGCAGTAGGCTTGGGAAAAAGTTTATTAGAAATGAATCCATCCAATTACCCTATTTCAATGCTTTATGCCAGGGCTCTTATGAATCAAAAACAATACGATAAAGCTGAAGAGGTACTAAAAACTTTGTTGCTAAAAAGAAAAGAAGATCCTCAGATTTGGTATTGGTTAGCTGAAGTCCAAGGCCTAGCAAGAAAAATAATAGGTTTGCACCAATCGAGAGCTGAATATTTTTATCTCACTGGCAATTATGATCGATCTATTGAACACCTGAGATACGCCTTAGAGCTAGCAGGAAATAACTTTCAACTAAATGAAGTTCTGCAAACTAAAATAGAGAATGTCTTTGCTACGAAAGAAGAACTAAAGGACTTTACTTAACCAGGAGGCCAGTTAAATTCCCTTCCAGCAATAAGATGAATATGGAGATGAAAAACTGTTTGCTGAGCCCCTGCCCCATTATTTACTACTAATCTAAAAGCATCTTCAACACCAAGGTCTCTGGCTATATTACCTGCTACTAAAAATAGGTGGCCTAATAATTCCTTATCTTCTGTATTCGAGTCAGAAATTTTTTCTATCCTTTTTTTGGGGATTACTAAAATATGTGTAGGAGCAACAGGATTGATATCTTTAAAGGCCAAGCAACTGTCATCTTCATAAACAATATCTGCAGGTAATTCTTTATCAATTATTTTTTGAAATATCGTTTCACTCATGAGGTTCTATAACTTTTTTGATTCATCATATCCAAGAATTTTTTCTTGTTTAGAATTTTCTCCTTCTTCTAAAGAAACCTTGTATCCATCAATATAAGACAGCTCTTTTATTCCATCTATATGCATTTTCTTATCCTTAAATTCTTTCAGATTTAAGATATTGTCTTTAGCTTTTTTTGGGTCTTCAGCTACAGTGAAGAAATTCATATGTACCTCATAAAGCCCTTCTCCAATTGAAGGATCGTAGAAACCAACATGCACCATATATAAATTCATAACTTAACCTTATTTTATTTAATTCAAATTTATAAACGAATCCCTAAACGCGAAAGTAAAGCAATATATAACCAGTAAACTAAAACAGTAGCAATGATTGAAATAAAAATAGAATAAATAAAATCTAATTTTTTTAAGGCTAGAGGTAGAACAACAAAGAAAGTTAGAGAAGGAGGGATTAATAAGAGTATAGAGTTAGTGAGATCAACCACAGGTTTAACTTCCTTAGTATCAAAATACAACCAAGTTATTGCCAGAGCAGAGGTTAAGGGTATCGAAGCTAATATTCCTGCAATAAAGCTTGATCTTCTTGCTATTTCTGAAATGGCAACAATGATTATTACTGTAATGACAGTTTTAATGACTAAGTACATAACTTATAGATTTCTACTTATTTTTAATTCTCAAGTATCATTATAGAAAATAATGGCTAATAAGAATAAAGATAAAAATTCCGAACTAGAAATTTCTCAAAAGGAGTTACAAGATTTAATTGAAACTTTGGATCCTAAAAGAAATATTCAAGACTTAGCTGCATCGGCAGCAGAGGTAATAGCCAGTGCAGGTTTCTCAACTCATTGGGATGACATTTTACCCATGTTGGATGATGAGCATATTGAAGAGCGATTAAGACTAGCTGCACATATTATTTTTAGAGCTAAGTTGGTATTAGAAGAAATGGAGAAAGATTCTTCATTACACAACATTGTTTATAACACAATGCTAATGATGGATGCCCTAGAGGTTGCTAATATAAAGGGATATATCCCACCTGCATCTGAAGTAAATTTTAAGAAGATGAAAGCCGAAACTTCCACTATGAATATGGCAGTCAAAAAGGAAAAAATTATAGATACAATTAGGCAATTGGCAAAAGAAAACCCAGATAAAGGTATAACTTGGTTAAGAAAAAGAGCTTCTACTCTATTAAGTTCCTCCGAAAAGAAAGGTTATAGCTATAGGCAAATACAAAGAGACACAAAAGGAATGAGAATTAGAAAAGATTGATTCTAGTGTTTGATTATCTGCATACCAATCCAAGTAGCAATTAGGCAGCCAATTACGGTAAAAATAATATAACTTAATACTGCTAACCAATTTCCCTGTTCTATTAATTGAAAGGTTTCTTTTGAGAAAGCAGAAAACGTAGTAAAAGCCCCTAGAAAACCTATTAGTAAAAGAGGTTCATAGATCTCTTCATATTTTGGACCAATAAGATTAATTAGAATTCCTAATAAGAAGCAGCCAAGAATATTTACTGAAATAATGCCTAAAGGAAAAAAAAGAAATTGGGATTTTTCAATTAGTTCAGAAATAATAACTCGAGAAAGAGCTCCTGTGGCACCGCCTATGAGAATCAGAAAATACTTCATCTTTTAAATGGTGGGCCGTCGGCGACTCGAACGCCGGACCAATTCCTTAAAAGGGAACTGCTCTACCAAACTGAGCTAACGGCCCATGAGCGGGCATTATACATACGTAATTAATCCAAAGTAGTGAGATTAATACCTATTTAGAAGCTTCTAAAGATTTATTTGCTAACTCTGCTGCTCCAGTATCTGGGTATTCAGAAATAACTCTTGAGAAGTAGGAATTAGCTATCTGATCATTCATCAAGGCTCTCTCCAAAACTCCTAGTTTGAATAAGCTATCTGCAACCCTTGGATGGTCAATAAATTTTTCAACTACTACCAAATAATGTTCTCTAGCATCTTCAAAAAGTTGTTGAACTAAATAAAGTTCTCCAGACCAAAAATATGCGTCAGCAGAATAGGCCCCTTCAGGATAAGAAATTATCAGCTCGCGAAAACTTTCTAAGGCTTCAGCGTATCTTGATGCCTCAAATAATTCCAAAGCACCTTTATATAAATCAATTTCTTCGGTCGAGTTGTATTGTTGCCCATTTAAGTATTCAGTAGCCAGATCCTCTTTTTCTTCTGAAAGAAGATTATGCAACCTTTTATCTAAATCAAGATATCTTTGTTGCTGAAGTTCTTGATAGCGTTCTATCAGATAAGTATTTTCTTCAATTAGATTTCTAAGAGTTGCGATTTCCTGCTCTAAATCACTTATTTTTTGGTAAATTAAGTCTAGGGACTCCTCTTCTTCAGAAAAAACCCCTAGCGGAAAAGCTAAAATAGTTAGAAAAAATAAAAAAAGAGATCTTTTCAAATCGTTCTAAATTTACAATACTTTTACTACTGCCCTTCTGTTTTTAGACCAAGAAGATTCATTGGAACTGTAAGCAACAGGCCTTTCTTCTCCATAACTAACTGTTGTGATACTACTAGAAGGAACCCCGTTGACTTGAAGTAATTCAGAAACGACATTAGCTCTTCTTTCGCCTAAAGCTAAATTATATTCCCTTGTACCTCTTTCATCGCAATGCCCTTCTATTCTTACCTTACTCGAACTAGATTTTATAGATTTAGCAAGATCACGAATTTCTGATATAGCAGAAGTACTTAGATTATATTTATCATAATCAAAGTATATTGTACCTCCTACTGGACTATCAGAATCTGAGTATCCAGGTTCTGCAACAGCAGAAACAGTTTCAACTTCCACGGCTCGATCCATTGAAATTGCAGCACATCCACTAAAAGAACATATTATGGCTGCCATGACTAAAAATTGATCAAATAAACTCATATTTAAGCTCCTTTTCTTAATTATACTTTTTTTTATTTAAAATAACCTCTTGGAATTAGACTACTTTTAAAGGAATTAGTTGCCTGTGGAAACCAACAAAGGGGACCAGCTTGGCTCCCTAACACCTCCTGAATTCGTCGGTAGAATAAATCTTGTTTTTCCGTCTATTGATATTCCTGCAAGAATATCTTTTTCTTTATCTTTAGTGGCATAAATGATTACTTTTCCGTTGGGAGAAATAGTGGGAGATTCATCAAGAGTAGTATCCGTTAAAATTTGTAACATACCCGTTCTAAGATTTTGAACAGCAATATGAAACAATCCATCTCTTCTGTGCACAAATACAAAGCTCTTTCCATCAGGAGTATATCTAGCTCTAGCGTTGTAGGTTCCTTCAAAAGTTTTTCTTCTAATCTTCTTATTGGAAACATTCATTTCATAAATTTGTGGGGATCCACTTCTATTTGAAGTAAAAATTATTTTTCTTCCATCTGGTGACCAATCTGGTTCTGTATCAATTCCAAAATGGTCTGTTAGCTGCTTCCATTTATCATTTTCTAAGTCATATCTAAAAATATCTGGATTGCCTTCTTTAGAAAGAACAGCTGCTAAATACTTGTCTGAAGGGGACCAATTTGGAGAGCTATTAATGCCTCGTTCAAGTTTTAATCCTTTTCTTTTCCCTGTATAAATTTCTTGGATAAATATTCTTGAAGTACCTTCTTCAAAGGAAACATAAGCCAAACGCTTTCCATCGGATGACCAGCTAGGTGACATCAAAGGCTCGCTAGAAGAGAAAATACTAGAGTCATTTCTTCCATCTATATCAGTAACTCTCAGGAAGTATTTTTGTTCAGGTTCCCTATTTTGGTTTATATATGATATTTTTGTAGAAGATATACCTGGTAAACCATTGATTTCATTATATATTCTATCACTTATAATATGAGCAAGAGCATTTAAATAAGAAGCAGATCCCACACTAATTGATCTTTTCATTAATCTTTCTCTAGTAACATTAAAAAGTGAGAAATTCACTACGATTTCTTGCGGACTTTCTCCTCTCGAAGCTATTCCTAAAACTAGATAGTCAACATCTAAGAGTTTCCAATCTCTGTAAAATATTTCTTGTTCAGAATTAGGCAAACTTAACATTTCTTTTGGGGATAAAGATACAAATTCACCAAATGACTCAAGATCAGAAGAAATAATTTGATGCAGGTATTCTCTTGGTGGATTTTCAAGATTCCATGCTATAGGAACAATTGCTATCCGAATTGGATCTTCTATCCCCTTAGTAATTTCAATCCTCAGATCAGAGGATAAAAAAGAACTATAAATAATAAATAAAGATGTCAAAATCCTTAAGATCATAGGTCTAATTATCGGGATTAAATACTAGAGTAAACTTTCTAAAATGGTTATCAAATAATTTTCTTCCCATATCTAAATTTTCGAATTTAGAGACTTTCTGAACTGCATTTAAAGCAGAGTTATCAAAAGCCTGGTTACCGCTGGATTTAGTTAGATTAACTTGAATAATTTCTCCAGTAGGAACGAGTGTTATAAGTATTTCCACTGTCATTCCCTTTTGTGCTGAACTTGGTTGTTTCCAATTCCTTATTACTTGATCTCTGATAATATTTGAAAAAAAAGAAATTTCTTCAACAGAACTCTTTGTCTCATTATTTATAATCTCTTTTAGCAATAAATCCTTTTCTACTTTTATATTTTCTAACTCAGCTCTTGTATCCGCTGTCTCTATAATTGGAGAAGCTATTACTGATTCTTCATAAATCTGCTTTTTGACCATCTTATTATTAGTTATCTTTTTAAGGACTTGTGGTTTTTCAAATACAAGATAAGCAGGCATAGGCTCAATTTTATTTAGCGAATAAAGATTATCAATTTGAAAGAAATTAGCAAAAGATAAAACTAACCCCATATGAAGAACAAAAGAAACTAGAAGAGCAGAGAAATAGTTTTGCACCGTCTAAGAGGATGGCGGTTGAGTGATTAAACCTACATCTTCAGCACCTGAAGCTTGAAGAACTGACATTAACTCCATTACTTTCTGATATTTGACTCCCCCATCTCCTCTTACTACTACTTGCAAAGAAGGGTTTGCTTTAAGAATCTTCTCTACCTGTATAGAAATCTCGTCTAGACCAAGAGGAATATTCTTAGTAGCTTGGGTTTCAAGAAAAAATGTACCTTCAGATTTTATAGAAATAATTAATGGATCATTTTTTTCTCTTGGAAGAGGTTCTGAAAGAGTCTCAGGGAGATTTACTAGAACGCCTTGAACCATTAAAGGAGCTGCTATCATAAAAACCACTAGCAGCACTAACATTACATCAATATAGGGAACCACATTTATCTCTGAAAGTAGTGTCCTTCTTCGTCTTCTTGAAGTCATTTCTTGTAAAGGTCTCTATGAAGAACAATAGAGAATTCATCCATGAAATCTTCGAAACTTGAGAGAAGGCTTTCAACAGAAGTCGTATATCGGTTGTATGCAATTAAAGCTGGTATGGCTGCAAATAAACCTATGGCTGTAGCTATCAAAGCTTCAGAGATGCCTGGTGCTACTGTTGACAATGTAGCTTGATTTGTTTCTGCCAAGCCACGGAAAGCATTCATTATGCCCCAGACAGTTCCAAATAAACCTACATAAGGAGATGCTGAAGCTACTGTGGCTAAAAAGGGTAAGTGTTTTTCCAAGGTTGTCTGCTCCCTAGAAAGAGATATCCTCATAGCCCTTTCAGCGCCCTCTAAAACAGTTTCAGGTTCTAGATCCTGGCTTTTAATATTTTTGTATTCTTGATAACCAGATCTAAAAATGCGCTCAGCTCCAATGGAAACTTGGTTCTCATCTTCTCCTTGATCAAAAACAGCTTCTAAACCTGCGTCAGACCAGAACAAGTCTTCAAATCTAACTAGTTCCTCTTTAGATTTATTTAAAAATATCCATCTTTCAAAAATTACCATCCAGGAGAATATAGAAGCTAATAAAAGCAAAAAGATAACCAGCTGAACTACTAAGCTAGCGTTGATAAAAAGATCGATGACTGAATATGACATAATTTCTATAGCAATGATTTCATACCTTGATATAACTTACTAGGGAGAGCTTTGGGTTTGAAGTCTTTCAAAGCAAGACAGCCACATTTAATAACTCCTCCACACAATAAATGACCTTCATTGGTGAGAGCTTCTTGATTGAAGTCAAAACTGACCTTTCCGGCTTTAATTATTTGAGTATGAACTTCAATTTGCTGGTCTAGGCTGGCAGGTTTTTTAAATTGAACAGAAACTTCTCTAACAACAAAAATTGCACCTTTTTCCATTAGTTCTTTCTGCTTATAACCTATCTCTCTTAGAAACTCTGTTCTAGCTCTCTCAAAAAATTTCAAATAGTTCGCGTAGTAGACTACTCCTTGCGCATCTGTATCTTCATAGTAAATCTTAATGGGTAATATATGCATCTTTATAAATCATGGTTTTCTATATCTTCCTTATAAAGATTCTTTAGAAGAAAGATAAAATCTTCCCAAAGTAAATCTGCGGTATACGGAGCATTAATATTTAATTCAGAATTAATTGCCCCAAGGGGAACTCTCACCTTTATAGGCCTCCTATCAAACTTATATACCAGAGCCGGGATGCCCTGTTCACTGGTAGCATCAAGCACTTGCTGCCACCACGCTTCCAGAGGCTCTGCACCAGAACCATACCTTTTACACTCTATGTACCATCTTCCTAACATTAAATCTGGGAGGTGTTTCTCTCTAGTCTGTTCTAAAATCCTTCTGATATTATTTTTTAGACCAAGGTCCTCGGTCAATAGGTTTCCTATTTCTCTTTCAAATGAAGCGCCTTTATTTCTTGAATTTGTCATTTCTAATTTAGATGTTCAATAATCTCTTCAGGAAAATCAGCGTTGGAATGAACATTTTGAGTGTCGTCAAGATCTTCTAGAGCTTCTAAAAGTTTATAAATTTTTAAAGAAGTTTCTAGATCAGTTGAAACACTTGTCTCTGGAATTAAACTAATTTCTGATTCTATTATCTCAATTTCTCCTTCTATCAGTGCTTTTTTAACTGCTTCAAAGTCTTCAGGCAAGGTAGAGATAGTCATCGAATTATCTAAATTTTCTTCTATATCTTCAGCTCCAGCTTCTATTGTAATTTCCATCACTTGTTCAAAATCTGAATTATTACTTATCTGTATTAATCCTTTTTTAATAAATAGATAGGAAACTGAGCCATCAGTGCCTAAGTTTCCACCAGCCTTAGTAAAAGCGTGTCTAACCTCAGCAACAGTTCTATTATTATTATCTGTCATTGATTCAACAATAACTGCAACACCACCAGGACCATATCCTTCATAAGTAGTTTCTTCTAGATCCTCCCCATCAGCTGAACCAGATCCCCTTTTAATAGCTCTTTCAATGGTATCCTTTGGCATATTGGCAGTTAAAGCTTTATCAAGGGCTGTTCTTAATCTGGGGTTATCTTCTGGAGTAGGCCCTCCTAGCTTCGAAGCAACAGTCAATTCTCTTATTAAGCGCGAAAATATTTTTCCTCTTTTAGCATCTTGTCTGCCTTTTCGATGCTTTATATTTGCCCATTTTGAATGCCCAGCCATAACTAGTCATCCTCATCAACAACAATCTTTAATTCTTCTAGTTGTTCTAAAGAAGCTTGACCTGGTGCGTCAGTCAATAAACATGAAGCTGTTTGGGTTTTTGGGAAAGCTATTACATCTCTTATAGATTCAGAGGAGGTCAAAAGCATAATTAAACGGTCATAACCTATAGCCAATCCAGCATGAGGAGGACATCCGTGTTGTAAGGCAGATAGTAAAAATCCAAACTTTTCTTCACTCTCTTTTTTGTCTATTCCCAATACTTGTAACACCGAGGACAGCATTTCATGATCATGAATACGAACCGACCCACCTCCTAGCTCTAGGCCATTAAGAACAACATCGTATGCATTAGATAAACAGTTAAGAGGATCAGTTTTAAGTTCCTCTTCTGTACATTTAGGAGATGTAAAAGGATGATGAAGAGGTGTAATTTCTCCACTTGCATTAAGTTCGAACATAGGAAAATCTGTTATCCAGCAAGGAGCCCAATCTTTATTTAATAAATTTAAGTCTTTTCCTAACTCAACCCTCAATGCTGCTAAAGAGTCATTAACTATTTTTTTAGGACCAGCCCCAAAAAAAATAATATCTCCTTTCGTTGCTCCTACCTGTTTTAGTAATACTTTTAAAATATCATCTTCTAAAAATTTGATAATAGGTGATTGCAAACCCTCTTTGCCTTTCTTAGGATCTTCTACTCTTATGTAAGCTAACCCTTTAGCACCAAAGTTTGATACAAAATCTGTGTAGTCATCTATCTGTTTCCTTGTTAATTCTTCCCCTCCAGGAACTCTCATACATGCAATTCTTGCATCTTGAGAATTTGCTGGTTCCTTAAAGACTTTAAATTCTGTATTTATAAATAATTCTGAAACATCTTCTAAAATAAGTGGGTTCCTTAAATCTGGTTTATCGGTACCAAATTTTGCTATTGCTTCCGCGTATGTCATCTCAGGAAACTTACCTAACTTAACTCCTAAAACCTGTGAGAAAACCTCCTTCAATAATTCAGTAACTAAATCTTTAATGTTTTGTGAAGTAACAAATGAACACTCCAGGTCTATTTGAGTAAATTCAGGTTGCCTGTCTGCACGGAGATCTTCATCTCTAAAGCATCTAGCAAATTGATAATATCTTTGGAAACCTGAAGCCATTAAAGTCTGTTTAAATAGTTGAGGAGACTGAGGAAGCGCAAAGAATGAACCTGGATAAGTTCTGCTAGGTACTAAATAATCTCTTGCTCCTTCTGGAGTTGCTTTTGTAAGCAATGGGGTTTCAATTTCAATAAATTCATTGGCTTCAAGATAATCTCTAACGCATTTAGAAGTTTTTGATCTTAACCTAAGATTTTTCTGCATTTCTTCTCTTCTCAAATCTAAGAATCTGTACTTAAGTCTTGTTTCTTCCCCTACTGAAGCGTATTCATCTAGTTGGAAAGGTGTAGGTAACGAAGAATTTAAAATTTCTAATGAAGAACCTACTACCTCTATTTCTCCTGTATCCATCTCTGGATTGACCGTACCATCAGGTCTTTCTCTCACTTTCCCTTCAACAGAAATTACATACTCATTCCTGCAAGACTCCGCTAGAGCAAAACTATCCTCGTCGTCTGGGTTATAAACTACTTGCACTACACCAGATTCATCTCTCAAATCGAAGAAAATAACTCCTCCATGATCTCTCCTTCTATGAATCCAACCGCAAAGCTTAATAACAGAACCAACTTCTTTTTTGGTTAAAGATCCACAGCTAATATTTTCTAAATTTTTCATAGTTTAAATTTTAAGAGTTTTCTGATTTGACCTCTTTCTTTTTATTCTGTTCCTTCTTTTTTGGGCTTTCATCCTTAGTTTTGTCTTTGTTAGCCGGCTTATCATCATCATTTTTAGCTAAGTTCTTCTTTTTTCCTGTCTTAAAATCAGTTTCATACCAACCTGTCCCTTTTAATCTAAAAGAAGGGGCAGTCGGTACCTGTTTAAGTTTAGGATTTTTTACCTTAAAAGAATCAAGTTCAGATATCTTCATCTGAATCTCAATCAACTTTCTTTTACCTTTTTCTTTAAAAACGTAAGTGGGCATATTAATTGTTGAGGATTATACCAACTTAAGCTTATTTACTTATTATCTCGTTTACTGTTTTACTAAATGTTAATATTAAATAAAGAAAATTAACGATGAAAACTAGTAATTTACTCTTAGCTACTCAAAGAGAAAACCCTTCTGATGCTGAAACTATAAGTCATCAATTGATGATAAAAGCTGGGCTAATAAGGAAAGTAGCCTCAGGGATATATAACTGGTTACCTCTTGGAATAAAGGTCCTAAGAAATGTAGAAAATATAGTTAGACAGGAAATGAACGATTCAGGGGCTCAAGAAGTTTTGATGCCAATGGTCCAGCCAAGTGAACTATGGAAAGAAACAGGAAGATGGCAACAATATGGCAAAGAATTACTAATTTTTGAGGATAGACATGATAGAGAGTTTTGTTTAGGTCCTACTCATGAAGAAGTAATTACTGACTTGTGTAGGAATGAAATTAGAAGTCATCGACAACTGCCAATTACCTTTTATCAAATACAAACTAAATTTAGAGATGAGATTAGACCTAGATTCGGAGTAATGAGGTCTAGAGAATTCATAATGAAAGATGCGTACTCTTTTGATCTTTCTGAGGATGAGATGAATGATAGCTATCAATCTATGAGAGAAGCCTATATAAAGATTTTTGATTCACTTGGTTTAGATTACAGGATAGTAAAAGCTGACAGTGGGGCCATAGGAGGATCTGATTCAGAAGAATTTCATGTGTTAGCGAACTCAGGTGAAGACCTATTAGCATTTAGTGATAAGAGTGATTATGCAATAAATGCTGAATTACTAATTGAATCTATGTCTGACCAAAATCCAGAAAGCTTAGACGGAAAAGACAGTCCGGATGGGAAAGGTAAATTACGATTAAAAAGAGGTATTGAGGTAGGTCATATCTTTAAATTAGGAAAGAAATACTCTGAAAGCATGAAACTTACTATACAAACAGAAAAAGGCAATATTCATCCTGAAATGGGATGTTATGGAATAGGCATATCAAGAATAGTTGCTGCTGCTATTGAGCAAAACCATGATGAAAAAGGAATAATCTGGCCTAAAGAGATAAGCCCTTACAGAACTGCTTTAATTGAGATTAATCCTAAAAGTGATACTAAGCTAAAAACCCAATGCAGTGAAATATACAACTCACTTAAAGAAAACGGTCATGAAATTCTTTGGGATGATAGAGATCAAAGTGCAGGTGTAAAATTTTCGGACATGGAGTTAATAGGCATTCCTCAAATGATTATCATTGGGGAAAAGTCTTTCAAAGAAGGTAAGGTTGAATTCAAAATAAGAGGTGAAGATAAAATAACCTTACTCAACCTAGACGAAGTTATAAATAAGACTCTTTAACTAAATTTAAAAAATAATTACTCTTTGTCAGTTAGAGTTTCTAATATCTGTTTTTCTATTTTTTCAGCTATCTTAGGGTTCTCTTCCAGAAATAGAACTGCATTAGCCTTACCTTGTCCTATCTTCTCACCCTCTAGGCTATACCATGCCCCTGATTTCTCTACGATACCCAAATCAGACCCTCTGTCTAAAAGCTCTCCAAGTCTATTTATCCCTTTATTGTAAATAATCTGAAACTCAGCCTGTTTAAAAGGAGGAGAAACTTTATTTTTTACAACCTTAACTCTAGTTTCATTACCTACAGCCTCATCTCCTTCTTTAACCGTACCTATCCTTCTAATGTCCAATCTAACTGAGGAATAAAATTTAAGAGCATTGCCTCCAGAAGTAGTCTCGGGGCTTCCAAACATTACTCCTATTTTATATCTAATCTGATTAATAAAAATGACTAAAGTATTAGATCTTTTAACATTACCTGTAATCTTTCTTAACGCTTGCGACATTAACCTAGCTTGAAGGCCAACATGAGTATCTCCCATTTCTCCTTCAATCTCAGCCTTAGGTACTAATGCGGCTACGGAGTCAATTACCAAAATATCTATGCCGCCGGAATGGACCATTATGTCAGCCACTTCTAAAGCTTGCTCTCCTGTGTCAGGCTGAGAGATAAGTAATTCTTCAACATTCACTCCTAGTTTCTCGGCATATATAGGATCCAAGGCATGTTCTGCGTCAATAAAGGCAGCTGTACCGCCAAGCTTTTGACATTGAGCAATAACCTCTAAGGTTAAAGTTGTTTTTCCAGAAGACTCAGGACCATATATTTCCACAACCCTTCCCCTTGGTAAGCCACCGATTCCCAGCGCTAAGTCTAGTCCAAGTGATCCGGTTGGTATGGCTGGTATCTTCTCTAGTTTCTTATCCCCCATGCGCATAACAGTTCCCGCTCCAAATTGTCGTTCAATTTGTCCGAGTGCTGCGTCTAGCTGCTTGTTTTTATCTGCTTCTTTGATATTCGTTACCTTCTTTTGCGCCATGTCTACCTCCTTCAGGGTTTACGTGGCGATTATACATAATACTGTATAAATAAACAGTACTATTCAATTCTTTTTTACAAGCTCAATTGTACCCATTAAAGCTCTTTCAACCGAGAAATATCTGACCTCATTCCTATCCCCGGCGAAATACTCTGTGGAGGTTATTACATCTTGGCCATCCATCTTCCAAGCAAAACATACTGTTCCAACTGGTTTTGTATCTGTTCCTCCTGCAGGACCAGCAATTCCACTTATTGCAACTCCAACATTAGCACCTGATTTGTGTAAAGCACCGGAGACCATTTGTTCCACAATTTCTTCACTCACAGCACCAAAATTATCTAAGTCTTCTGAAGAAACTCCCAAAATTTGAGTTTTGGCTTCATAGGAATATGTCACAAAAGAAGATCCAAACCACTCAGAGCTCCCGGGGATAGAAGTTAGTGCATGCCCTACCCAACCACCTGTACAAGACTCTGCACAGGTAAAAGAATAATCTTTTAATTTAAGTAGTTCTCCTAGTTCTGAACTTATTGTTTCTAACTTTTCTTGATTCAAAATAGGTCCCTCTATACGGATAAAACGCAATTAGACCAGAATTCAGATTATTGTCCAGATAGTAGTTCGTTACATAAGTTGATAGAATCCGCCTTCCATAATGCCATGGCTTTTATAGTTGTAGAATCCTGTATCAAATGCAAACTCACTGACTGCGTTGAAGTATGTCCCGTTGACTGTTTTTATGAAGGACCAAACATGCTGGTCATAAACCCTGATGAATGCATTGATTGCGCTTTATGTGAACCAGAATGTCCAGTAGATGCTATTTACTCAGAGGATGAAGTCCCAGAAGATCAAATCCCATTTATTGAGTTAAATGCGGAACTTTGTATGGAATGGCCAAATATTACTGAAGAAAAAGATCCTCCTGAAGATGCTGATGATTGGAGAGAAGTAAAAAATAAAATCAAGTATCTTGAAAAGTAGAAGATAATTTTTGTAAAAGAAAAATAAACAAAATACCAATAATTAACCCTAAGAAAGCTTCGATATACCCTAATTGATAGTTTGGTAAAGAAATCTTCCATTCACCAGATTTCCACAGCAAAGGAATACTCAATAACACTAAGGAGTAGAAAAATCCTAAAAGATGTTCTGGATAATCTTCGTAAGCTCTTTTGACCAGCCTTATAAACAGCAACAATCCTATAAGACATCCTGAAAATAAACTTGAAAGGATCATTAAATTAAATTCTTTAATGGAAAGAATAACCAATTCATAGATCCCTAAAAGTAACAATATGAAGCTTCCAGAAATCCCAGGCAGAATAAAAGCACAAACTGCAACAAAACCACCAAAAAAAATGTAAGTTAAATTAACTTCTACAAATTCAGTTGGTTGAAAATTCCAAGCTAAAGTTATTACTATACAAGCTAGAAAAAACCCTAAGAAAAACTTCTTATCAATCACCTCTGGTTTTAAAGGTTTATACAATAAGGAGGTTAACAAAAGTCCGGAAAAAAAGGATTTAAGGAAGAAAGGAAAGTTATGAAAAAAGAAAATAATTACTGATGAAAGTGTTAAAACACTCACTGCCATTCCTAAAACTAAGAAAAAAAGAAAATTGAGATCAGCTTGATTCCAAGATTGCTTCAAACTCCCACTGAAAGCCCCTTTCAAAAAAGCTAAATTTATATTTGAAATAGCTTCTACTAATCTCTTATATATACCTAAAATAAGGGCAATTGTTCCACCGGAAACACCTGGGATTAATTCAGCAAACCCCATAATCATTCCTTTTAAGAAAATTGATAGATAAGATTTCATAGAAAACACCAAGTAAATTTATTCAACTGTACCTCCTAAAAAGGGAACGAAAAGCACTTGTTCAACAACTTTGGTCTCGTACTTATTTTTACTCAATCTTTTAATTAACGATAGATCTTGTACTTCTCCCCCTCCTATAGGAGCAACCAATCTTCCTCCAATAGCCAATTTATCTAAAAAATAAGTAGGCACCTCCAAAGGTGCAGCTGCAAATAAAATGGCATCATAATTCTCTTTAGCTTCTATGAGGTCTGAGCCATCATTAAAAAGAAGTTTTACATTTCTTATTTTAAGTTTCTTTAAATTCTTTGCTGCCTTATCGTGCAGAGCTTTTATTCTCTCAATTGTTAGTACAGATTTGGAAAAACGAGAGAGTATGGCTGCCTGGTAACCACAACCTGTTCCTACCTCTAGTGCTTTATCTAATGGTTGAGACTCTAACTTCTTATCTTCTATTAGAATCTCTGTCATTCTGGCAACTATATATGGTTGAGAAATTGTTTGCTGATATCCTATGGGTAAAGCCAGATCTTCATAAGCTCTCGAAGCTAGAGCTTCATCTAAAAATAAATGTCTTGGGGTATCCCTCATCGCCTCCAAGACTCTAATGTCTTTAATGCCTTTTTCTGTTAGCCTTTCCAACAATCTCTGTCTGGTTCTTAATGAGGTCATTCCAAGACCTTGAACCTTACTTCTTTCAAGCATACTTAGTTAAAAGAGTTTATCCATTCTTTTAAAGACTGATCATAATCGTTTACTAAAAACCTAGGCCCAATTGGACTGATAGAAACTTCACCCCTGTTTAAGGTCGCAATATCTGAGTTCTCTTCATTTTCAGGTATCTTGTTTCTATGAGTTATCCAAAATTGATCTTTGCCAGAATTTGAAGTCTCTTTATGGGGTGGGTTCCTTTTACCCCAAGTACCAGGATAAGTGAGATTAATTTCATTAATCTCTTCATAGTTAAGGTTAGGGACATTAACATTTAATGTTATCTGAGAATCTATTCTTATTTCAGGCAATCTTTCAACAATATCTAGTGCAATCCTTGCAGCAGTCAAAAAATTGGGTTGAGATTTACCTTGTGAGCTGGGTTGAATAAATGCTGCTGCTGATATTGCTATTGATGGAATAGAAAATTCTCTTCCCTCCATGGCAGCTCCAACAGTACCTGAATAAAGCAGATCTTCTGCCATATTTGCCCCAAAATTTATACCACTCAATAAGACATCTGGTTTAAATGGACAAAGTTGATGTAACCCTAAGTGCACACAATCAACAGGAGTGCCGTTGATAGCTATAAAATTTTCTTTAATTTGATTAGGAATAAGTGGTTTTTTTGTTGTTATAGATGAACCGGCTCCACTCTTTTCTTCTTCTGGAGCAATAACAAAAACTTCATGTTGTTTAACTAAAAGACTATGAAGTACATTTATACCTTCCGCATGGATGCCGTCATCATTACACAGCATTATTTTCATAAGAAATATTTAATCCTTTTTTTCAATAAGAGAAATAGCTTGGCAAGCTATTCCTTTTTTTTCTCCTTCAAAACCTAATCCATCAGTTGTGGTTGCCTTACAACTAACAGAACTCTTCGTAACTCTTAAGTTCTTAGAAAGGGAGTCAATTATTTGATCAGTTTTCTGATGAATTTTTGGAGTTTCAGCTATTAAAGTAATATCAATATTGATAACTTTATAGTTCTTTGAATCTAGCAAGTCTATAACTTGAGTTAAAAGGACAGTGCTAGATATGTCTTTATTTTCCGGATCTTTAGACGGAAATAAACTACCAATATCACCTAATGCAGCGGCACCTAAAAGAGAATCTATTAGAGCATGAATGATTACATCCCCGTCAGAGTGTGCTTCAATCGAATATTCGCATTCAATGAAGATGCCCCCAAGATGCATTCCTTTTCCTAGTATCAGTTTATGGGCATCATAACCAATTCCAACTCTCACATTAGCTCTCCAATCTTCCTTGCGATGAGAGAATCGATTTGATTAAACCTAAGTCTTCAGAAAAGGTTAACTTTATATTATCCTCAAAACCTTTAACCATTTTTAATTTTCCACCATTAGCTTCTACTAAACTAGCCTCATCAGTAAATTCTTTTTCTATATTCTCTTCTAAAGCATTCTTTTGTAGAACTTCTTTTCTAAATATTTGAGGTGTAAAAGCCCTCCATAATTTACTCCTATCAAGAGTGTTTAATACAAGAGAACCTTCAGCTGATACTTTCTTAATGGTATCTGAACAAGGTATACCCAATACAACCCCATCAACTTCTGAGTCTATCGAATCAAGTAATTGTTGAACATCAGAACTCCTTAAACAAGGCCTAGCAGCATCATGTATAAGAATATAATCGTAAGACAACTCAGATTGTTGCCAGAATTTGACCCCCTTCGAAACAGAATCAATTCTACTAGTACCTCCTTCAGCTAGAAAAACTTTAGGATTATTTTTTATTTCTAAAGTTTTATGATATTGATCCTCTGCTGGAACTAATACACACACTCCAAGACACTCAGAAAAATCCAGAAGAGGCTTAATACTTAATTCAAGCACAGTTCTTCCATCTACTTTTAGAAATTGTTTGGGTACTTCTCCGGAGTATCTGCTGCTGTCTCCAGCAGCTGGTATTATGGCTACAAAGTTATTCATTGATCTTCTTTATCTATTTTAAGATCAATTCCTTCATTTTTACTCTGTACTGTTTGAAATTTATAAAAAGTCTCGCCCGGTTTTATTAGACCTAATTCAGATCTAGCCAACCCTTCAATCGCATTTCTTTCAGATCTTAGTTGGTTCTTTTCTTCTTCTAAAAGCAGATTACTTTGCTCTAATTCTACTGTTAGTTGCTTCTTCTCATTTAGTTCTTTCTTTAAATTCTTTAAGTTAGAGTAACTGTAATCTCCAGTCCAAATATTAACCTGGACTATTATCAATAAAACTGAAAGAACCAATACCAAAGGAAAAAAGATATAGTCATCTTTTTTTATACTTTTAAGTTTAGATAACTTCATTTTATTTTATAAATGGAATTTTAAATTTCTGTTCTAGAATTAATAATCGATTGTACTTAGAGACTCTGTCAGTCCTACAAGGAGCTCCTGTCTTAATCTGTCCAGCTGCTAAACCTATAGCAAGATCAGATATAGAAGTATCTTCCGTTTCACCCGAACGATGAGATATAACAGCTTTATACCCGTTTTCTTGAGAAATACTGACAGCTTCCATGGTCTCAGAAATTGTTCCAATTTGATTCATTTTAATTAAAACTGAATTTGCTACTTTTTCTTCAATTCCTCGTCTTATCCTTTTAGGGTTTGTAGCAAATAAGTCATCGCCAATTAATTGAACTTCTGAGCCTAGACTTTTAGTTAAGGATTTCCACCCTTCCCAATCATCTTCATGTAAGCCATCTTCTATAGAATTAATGGGGTATTTAGAAGTTAAAGTCTTAAGGTAACTAATCATCTCTTCAGTATCCAGAAGTTTATTTTCTCCTTCAAAGAAGTATTTACCTTCTTGAAAAAATTCAGAAGAAGCTGGGTCTAGGGATAAAAAAACATCTTTACCTGCTTTGTAACCAGAAGTTTTTATAGCTTCAAGAATGAGCTCTATTGCTTCCTCGGCTGTTTTTAATTGTGGAGAAAAGCCTCCTTCATCTCCTACAGAAGTATTAAAATTTTTATTCTTAAGTAAATTCTTCAATTCATGAAAAATCTCTACTCCACACCTTAAAGCAGATTTAAAGGTATTAAATCCAAGAGGTTGAATCATAAATTCTTGAAAATCAATACTGTTATCTGCATGAGCTCCTCCATTTAGAATATTTAACATAGGAACAGGTAGAGTTGGTGTCCTGCTTGCCTTGTAAACTTCCTTATTTAAAGAGTGTATATGCTGATAAAGAGGTACAGACTTGTAAGCTGCAGATGCTCTTAAGTTAGCTATTGAAATAGCCAAAATAGAGTTTGCACCGAAAGCTTTTTTATTATCAGTCCCGTCAGCCTTGCATAAATTGGTATCTATGGCTTTCTGATCTAGTGGATCATGACCAATGACTAATTCTTTTATTTCATTATTTATGTAATTAACTGCCTTTAAAACTCCCCTTCCGTGAAACCTAGACTTATCTTGATCTCTTAACTCTAAAGCTTCATGCTTCCCCGTTGATGCTCCAGAAGGTACATATGCTAGTGATGAACTGTTATCTGAAAGTATTACCTCTGCTGCTACTGTTGGGTTTCCACGTGAATCTAAGACTTCAAAAGCCAAAATATCTTTGATAGTTAATTTGGCCACTATTAACTTATCTCTATCTTTGGAAAAGTCTTTACTAACTTATCAATATTATTTACCTGATCTAAAAATCCTTTTAGATTTTGCAAAGGTAAGGCGCATGGTCCATCGCATTTAGCCTTGTCTGGGTCAGGATGTGTTTCTAAAAATAGACCAGCAATTCCAATTGATGTTGCAGCTTTAGCAAGATCTAGAGCAAGAGATCTTCTTCCAGAAGTACTCTTGCCTTCTCCACCAGGTTCTTGAAGTGAATGTGTCACATCAAAGATAACAGGATATTCATACTTCTTAAGTTCCGCTAAACCTAGCATATCTACAACTAAGTTGTTGTAACCAAAAGTAGTTCCTCTCTCACATATCAAAATATTTTTGTTGTTAAAATGTTCAAATTTCATAATGATATTTCTTACTTCAGCTGGCGAAAGAAACTGACCTTTCTTAACATTTACAGGGAGTCCTGATTCAGCAACACTTGAAATTAAATCTGTCTGTCTACATAAAAATGCAGGAATCTGTAATACATCTACTACTTCTTTAGCTTTTAAAACTGCTTCTGGCGAATGAACATCAGATATTAGAGGTACTGCGTACTCTGATTTAATCTTAGCTAACATTTCCAAGCCTTTATCAAGGCCCGGACCCCTATAAGAATCTATAGATGACCTGTTTGCTTTGTCATATGAAGCTTTAAAAATAAAAGGAATACCTAGCTCTGTAGTTACCTTTTTTAACTCTTCTGTTACTTCATTGACTATACCTTCATCTTCCAAAACATTGAGACCAGCAATGAGAACAAAGTTTGATTCATTGCTTAATGAAATGTCATCTACTTTTACTTCTTTCATTTTAGTTACTTAATCTATTCTGTTTTTGATTGTTTGCTGCTTCAATAAAACCTTTAAACAAAGGATGACCATCTCTTGGGTTAGAGGTAAATTCTGGATGAAATTGACACCCAACAAACCAAGGGTGTTCATTGATTTCAATCACTTCAACAAGATTCTTATCTTTAGACTTTCCAGCAATATTAAGACCTGCTGATTCTATCTGTTCAACGTAATGGTTATTTACTTCATATCTATGCCGATGCCTTTCATGTATAGAGTTCTGACCATAAAGAGAACTGGTTAAAGAGTTACCAGAAAGTAAGCATTCTTGGGCGCCTAAACGCATTGTTCCGCCAAGATCTGAATTTTCATCACGTTTTTCAATTTCACCATCCGAGTCCATCCATTCATGTATCAATCCAATAACTGGATGATTAGTTTTATTATCAAATTCGCTGCTATTTGCATCTTTGAGCTTTAAAACATTTCTTGCAAATTCTATGACCGCAACTTGCATCCCTAAACAAATTCCAAGATACGGAATTTTATTTTCTCTTGCATATTCTGCAGTTGTTATCATGCCTTCAATTCCTCTATGTCCAAAGCCCCCTGGTACTAAGATGGCATCTACTCCATTTAAGACTTTTTTCACATTATTAGGTTCAATAATCTCTGAATCCAAATAATTTATATTAATCTTTAGTTCGTGCTGTATACCGCCATGAACTAGAGCTTCGTTAAGAGACTTATATGCATCCTTAAGATCCATGTATTTTCCTACCATTGCTATGGTCACTTCGTTTGTAGGGTTGGTATGGGCTTCAGTTACACTTTTCCAATCATTTAGTTGAGGTTTCTTACAAGACAGATGTAGCTTATTTGTAACAATATCATCAACCTTCTGACGATTTAACTGAATAGGAATTTTGTATATAGATTTAACATCAGGTAAAGAAATAACACTTTGTTTTTCAACATTAGTAAACAAAGCTATCTTTTCTCTAGCTTCTTCAGAAAGCTCCTTATCTGATCTGCAAATAAGTAAATCTGGTTGAAGACCATGAGATAACATCTCTTTAACAGATCTTTGAGTTGGTTTTGTTTTAGTCTCCCCAGCTGCCGCAATGTAAGGAACAAGAGTTAGATGCATAAATAAAGTTCTTTGAGAACCCAATTCAAGTTTCATTTGCCTGATAGCTTCTAAAAAAGGTTGTGATTCTATGTCCCCAACTGTACCCCCAATCTCCACTATAGCTACTTCTGTATCTTTTGATCCTTTAATAATTCTTCTTTTAATCTCATCAGTTATGTGAGGTATAACCTGGACCGTGCCTCCAAGGTAATCTCCTTTTCTTTCATTTTTTAAAACGGTTTCGTATACCTGTCCAGTAGTAAAATTATTATCTTTAGACATTTTAGATTTTATAAACCTTTCGTAATGCCCTAAATCTAAATCAGTTTCGGACCCATCTTCAGTAACAAAAACTTCACCATGTTGGAAAGGGCTCATAGTTCCCGGATCCAAGTTAATATAAGGATCCAGTTTCATTATAGTTACCTTAATGCCTCTGCTTTCAAGTAAAGCACCCAATGAAGCAGAAGTGATACCTTTACCTAGAGAAGATACCACTCCTCCAGTGACAAAAATAAATCTAGTTTCTGAATTTCCCATCAAATTATCAAACAGAAAAAAGTTTCTGCACGATGGCACTGCAGATTAACAAAAAGTAGGTTACGCCACAACGTAATAATTTTTAGATGAGTATCTAAAAAATTACAGATCAATCATCGTCACTGTCTTCATAGTACTGCGGAGGATACCTTTCTTCCCTCGCTAGATTTTCAAACTTAGCTACAGAATCTCTGAAAGCCAGTGAAGTTGCTCTAGTTGGTCCGTTTCTTTGTTTGGCTATATTAATCTCAGCCTTACCTTTATTTTCGAGGTCATTTTTATCGTAATATTCATGTCTGTACAAAAAGGCGATCACATCTGCATCTTGTTCTATTGCCCCTGAATCTCTTAAATCTGCAAGAATAGGCCTTTTATTAGGTCTTGATTCAACTGCTCTATTTAATTGAGAAAGAGCAACTATAGGCACATCCAGTTCCTTTGCGAGAGCTTTAAGCGACCTGCTTATTTCACTAATCTCAGCAACTCTATTATCACTTTTGCCATGCACTTGCATTAACCCAATATAGTCAACAACAATCATCGCTAGGTCCTTGGTTTCTCTTTTAATTCTCCTGGCACGAGATCTTAATTCCGAAGGACTAAGAGCAGGAGTATCATCAAGTAAAATATTTTTACTACTTAATATACTTAGAGCTTTATCTATACCTTCCCAATCGCTGTCTTGAAGCTGTCCTCTCATTAACCTTTGTAGATCAATATTTGCTATGCTAGAAATAAACCTCCTTACTACTTGTTCTGCAGACATCTCCATACTAAAGATTAGAACTGTCTGATCTGTTTCTCTAGCTACATTCTCAGCTATATTAAAAGCTAAAGCCGTTTTTCCCATTGAGGGCCTTCCAGCAATAATAATGAGATCCGATCTCTGAAAACCTAAAGTAATTTCATCAATCTCAGTGAACCCTGTACTAACGCCTACTAGCGATTCTCCAGATTCATTTGATTCTTGAATAGTGGAATAAACTGGACCTAATAACTCCCTTATGCCTCTTGGCCCAGATGACCTTTTAACATCGTCTCTTAAGCTTAAAATACTTTCTTCAGCATTATCTATAATCTGATCACTGCTCGAAGAATCCGCCTCTCTTGCATTCTGGGCTATCTGATCTACAGTCGTTATAAGTCTTCTTAAATTGGACCTTTGTTTTATTATCTCAGCATAACTTTCTATATTAGCAATAGTGGGAGTTTCTTCTCCAAGAAGCTGGATGTAGTTCTTTCCTCCTAAGTTATCTAGTTCAGGTAAATCTCCGTTCCCCTCCAGAGTTTCTATTACTGTTACAAAGTCTATTGGTTTTCCTGAATCTTGGAGATTTCTTATTGTTTTGAATATTAACTTGTGCTCGTATTGGTAAAAGTCTTCTTCTAAAACGAGTCCGGCAACTAAATCCCAAGCATCATTTTTAAACATGATGCCTCCTAATACTGCTCTTTCTGCTTCTACTGAAAAAGGAAGCTGTTCATTTGAGGTAAGGTTTTGGGGCATGAAAAATTATTACTCTGAACTTTTTTAATAAGCTCTAATTTTCCCACTGGATCAGATTTAAAACAACAGAAACTTAAACTATTCTTCAGCTGAGATAGTAACAGAAATTTCTTGAATTACTTCTGGATGAAGTTCTATGTCTAGTTGATATTCTCCAAGCTCTTTTAAAGTGCCCTCTGGCAATCTAATAGTTCCTTTTTCTACTTCTAAACCATGGACATTTATTGCATCTGATATTTCTCTAGTTCCAATAGAGCCGTATAAAGTACCTTCCTCAGAAACGGGTACTGGAATAGAAATTTTAAGAGATTTTAATTTATCGGCAAGTTCTAAAGCTGAAGATTTTCTTTCCGATTCTGCTTTTTCTAAAGATGCTTTTCTTTGTTCATACTCTGCTTTATTTTCTTCATTTGCCCTAATTGCCTTCCCTGTGGGTATGAGAAAATTCCTGGCATACCCAGGTTTAACTATTACTAAATCTCCTGGGTCTCCTAATTTACTAATTTTTTCTAAAAGAATAATTTCCATGTCTTATTTATAATGTGCATCTGTATAAGGCAAAAGAGATAAATGTCTAGCCCTCTTTATGGCTCTAGTAAGTTGCCTTTGAAATTTGGCTGAGGTGCCAGTAACCCTCGCAGGCATAATTTTTCCTGTTTCGGTTATATACTCTTTTAATAATTTGATATCTTTGTAGTCTATTTCTTCTATCCCTAAAGCTGTAAACTTACAAAACCGCCTTCTATTTTCTTGGTTCGAATGTCTCTTTTTAAATTTTTTCTTTTGCTTTCTTGCCATAATTTTTATTCCGTAGGTGACTCGCTCTCTACCTTAATAGGTTCTTCTGT
>UINC01001032.1_pt1 | contig 31991 bp, 31 predicted proteins | sample 5385821 | NCBI WGS metagenome assembly UINC01 (sample SAMEA4666929, study PRJEB26691) | marine metagenome | isolation source: Pacific Ocean | place: Pacific Ocean | collected 2011-10-13 | reverse complement strand
TTTTGTAATTTTATAAACCATTCTTTTGTTAATTTTTTTTTTGTTTCTATTTTCATTTTTCTATAAATTAGAATTTTGTCTTAAAGCCTCAGACGCAACAATTGCTACTGCTATAGCTATATTAAGAGATCTTGCTTTTTTACTCAATTTAACTTTTATTTTATCTTTAATCTGTCTATGTATTTCATTGGGTACTCCAGCGCTTTCTCTTCCAAAAAGCAAAATATCTTTTTTTTTAAATTTAAACATGTGATAAGATTTTTTTGCTTTTGTTGTCATTAACACAATTCTTGATTTAGGATTTTTTTTTCTAAAACTTTTAAAATTCTGATATCTTAAAATTTTACTTATTTCAGCATAATCCATTGCCACTCTTCTAAATCTTGGATCGTCTAGGTTGAATCCACACGGTTCAATAATATGAATTTTAAGGTTTAGACATGCGGCCAGCCTAACAATTGCTGCTGTATTTTGGGGAATATCTGGCTTATAAAGCGCAATATTAATCATTATAACTTAATTTATGTGTCATTCTGACCCTGGTATGTTTTGTAAATTAGTCTTAGTTTAATTGATAATCAATGGTAAATAAATTTTATGGATGAATCAGGAAAAAAAAACAATAGAAGAGATTTTCTCTTTACAGCCAGCTATACAGTAGGGGCGGTAGGTTTAGGGGCGACAGTTTGGCCATTCATTGATCAAATGAATCCTGATAGCTCGGTAAAAGCTCTAGCAAAAATTGAAGTAGATCTAAGTCAAATCGAACTAGGTAAATCTATTACAGTGTTGTGGAGAGGTAAGCCAGTTTTTATAAAGAGAAGAACTAAATCAGAAATTTCCGAAGCACAGACTGTGAATTTAAATGAATTGAAAGATCCTCAAAAAGACGAAGATAGAGTAAAAAATCCCGAATGGTTAGTGATGCTAGGTATTTGCACTCATCTAGGATGTGTTCCTTTGGCAAACAAAGGTGAATACAATGGTTGGTTCTGCCCTTGTCATGGCTCGCACTACGATACTTCAGGTAGAATTAGAAAAGGTCCAGCACCTGTCAACATGGAAATTCCTAGATATGAATTTGTCGACAACAATACAATTAAGATAGGATAGTAATTTATGAGCGATCATACTTACACACCATCATCGAAGTTTGGAAAATGGTTTAATGATAGACTACCTTTGTTATCTCTTAGTGCGCACTTTAGAGAATACCCAACTCCTAAAAATTTAAATTACTGGTGGACCTTTGGAGCAATATTAACTTTTTGTTTAGTTGCACAAATTGCTACCGGCATTGTACTAGCTATGCACTATGTTGCTCATGCAGATTTGGCATTCGATAGCATTGAACATATAATGCGAGATGTTAATTATGGATGGCTTTTAAGATATCTTCATAGTAACGGTTCATCAATGTTCTTTCTTGCAGTCTACGTTCACATTTTTAGATCTTTATTTTATGGATCGCATAAATCTCCAAGAGAAATAATTTGGATACTGGGAGTGCTTATTTATATACTAATGATGGCTACAGCATTTATGGGGTATGTTTTACCTTGGGGGCAAATGAGTTTTTGGGCCGCTACAGTAATAACAAATTTGTTTACTGCAATACCTCTGATCGGAGAGAGTATCACTACTTGGTTCTGGGGAGGATATGCGGTAGACAATCCTACTTTAAATAGATTTTATAGTTTACACTACTTAGTTCCATTTCTAATTTTAGGCTTAGTAATTTTACATATTTGGGCACTACATGTTCCAGGGAATAATAATCCGACAGGAATTGAAATTAAACAACCTTCGAAAGGCACCATACCATTTCATCCACATATAACTATTAAAGACCTCTTTGCTTTATTAGTATTTTTAATTATTTTTTTGGGTTTTGTTTTTTTCTCTCCAGATGTTTTGGGTCATCCCGATAATTATATACCTGCAAATCCTATGGTAACACCTTACCATATTGTTCCAGAATGGTACTTGCTTCCTTTTTATGCAATTTTGAGATCTGTTCCAGATAAATTGGGCGGGGTGGTATTACTATTTGCATCTCTACTCATACTTCTTGCTCTGCCTTGGTTGGATAGAAGCAAGGTAAGATCTGCAGTTTTTAGACCAATTTATAAACAATTTTTTTGGTTGTTTGTTATCGATATCTTAGTGTTGGGTTACATGGGCGCCATGCCAGCCGAAGGAACATATCTATTGATAGCCAGGATTGGGACTGCGTACTATTTTTTACATTTTCTAATTATTTTACCCTTCGTTAGCCTTGTGGAAAAAACAGATCCATTACCCGCGAGTATTTCCGAACCCGTTTTAACAGGAAAAGATAAATCCGATGTTTCAGAATAAATTTTTATATTTTAAAGCCAATTTAGCTTTCAGCTTATTTTTTTTATTTATAATTTCTTCCACAAATTTATTTGCAGATACTGAATTATTAAAGGTTAATTGGAAATTTCAGGGCATCACAGGAAAATTTGATCGCGCTTCTCTTCAAAGAGGATATCAAGTTTACAATGAAGTTTGTTCTTCTTGTCACTCAATGCGACTTCTTAGCTATAGAAATTTAGGGGAAAAAGGCGGTCCAGAATTTTCTGCTGATCAAGTAAAAGCTATAGCCGCAACCTTTGAGGTGACAGATGGACCAGATAACCAAGGAGAAATGTTCACAAGACCCGGAAAACCATCAGATAAATTTGTTTTACCATATCCTAATGTACAAGCTTCAATGGCTGCCAATGGGGGAGCATATCCTCCAGATATGTCAGTATTAGTTAAAGCAAGAAAAGGTGGAGCAAACTACATATATTCTGTTCTTATGGGTTATGACGAACCTCCTCAGGATTTTAAACTAGAAGAGGGAGTTTATTATAATAAATATATGGATGGTAATAAAATCAAAATGTCAAAACCTCTTCTGGACGGGTCAGTTGATTACGCAGACGGAACCAATGCTACCGAAGATCAGATGGCAAAAGATGTAACAACCTTTTTGACTTGGGCAGCTGATCCACATCTAGAAGCAAGGCATAAAACGGGAGTAAAAGTTCTTATTTTCTTAATTATACTTACCGGACTAGTTTATTTGAGTATGAAAAGATTGTGGTCAAGGATTGACCCTGAAGTATAAAACATCACCATCTTTGACTAAATAATTTTTACCTTCAACTCTTAACTTCCCATTTTCTTTCGCTTTTTCAAAACTTCCATATTTTTTAAAATCTTCAAAAGAGACAGTCTCAGCTCTTATAAAATTTTTTTCAAAATCAGTATGTATAACCCCGGCTGCTTTCTGAGCCTCTGTATTTTTCTTTATTGTCCATGCTCTAGATTCTTCTGGGCCAGAGGTAAAAAAAGTATTTAAATTGAGCAAATCATACCCGGTTTTTATTAACTGATTTAAGCCTGTTTTTTTCAAGCCTATATTTTTCATATATACTTCTCTCTCTTCTGGTTTTAAATCCATTATTTGATCCTCTATATCTGCACATATAATTATAAATTTTTGATTTGGATATTTTTTTTTTAAAATTTCAGTATAACTGTTGCCAGTTTGCACATTTTTTTCATCGACGTTACAGACTATTATGTAAGGTTTAATTGAAATCAATCCTACTTCTCCAAGAGTTTTTTTGCTGTCAACGTCATCATATTTATTTAAATCACCACCTTTATTTAGTTTTTTAAGCACACTCTCCAGTAGGTTAATTTGTTTTTCTGTCATTTTCTTTTTCATATTTTTTTGAAGTTTTTTTTCAATTTGGTTTATATCCGCTAATAATATTTCAGTTTTGACTGTTTCGAGATCGTTTACAGGGTCTATTTGTTTGCTCACATGCTGTATTTTTTCAGAGTCAAAACATCTAACCAGGTGAATTATTGAATCTACCTCTCTTATATGTGAAAGGAACTTGTTTCCAAGCCCTTCGCCTTTTGAAGCGCCCTTTACTAAGCCGGCAATGTCTACAAATGTGATATTTACGTTTATTTTTTTTTTTGAATTTGAAAGCCTGGATAGTGTGTCCAATCTTTTATCGAGTACATCAACAACGCCAATATTTGGATCTATTGTACAAAAAGGAAAGTTAGCGGCCTGTGCATTTTTTGAAGATGTTAGTGCATTAAACAAAGTTGATTTACCAACATTTGGTAATCCAACTATTCCGCACTTAAATCCCATGTAAATTTTGATTTACCTTGCTTGAAAAAGTTTCTATTTCTTTATTAATAAGAGTTGGAACAAGTTTTACTATATTTTCAGTAACATCTTGAATTTTTTCATCTTCATTATCGTCAAAATCTTCTAAAACATGACTGTTTGATTTTTTATCTTCCTTAGGATGTCCAATTCCAACTCTAACTCTTGAATAATCTTTGCCGATTGATTTATCTATTGATTCTATACCGTTGTGCCCAGCGCTACCTCCTCCAAATTTAGCTTTAATTTTACCCAAATTAATATCCATATCATCGTGAAAAACAAAGACATCTTTTGCATCAATTTTAAAATATTCAACAAGCTCTTTGATACAAGTGCCAGAATTATTCATAAAAGTCAGAGGTTTTATCGCATAAACTTTCTTATCATCAATCTTGCCAGTAGTTAAAAGACCTTTAAATTTAGGTTTTTGTTTTGAAAGATTGAACTGTTTATTGATAGCATCAATAATTTTAAAACCAATATTATGTCTATTATTCATATTGTTGGGACCTGGATTTCCTAAACCTACTAATAAAAGCATATAAATTTATTTTTTTTCTTGTTTTTTTTCTGCAGCAGGTTTTTTATCGCCAGCTTGTTTCTTGTCACCACTTTGTTCTTTTCCTTTATCGTCTTTTTTAGCAGCTTCGCCTTCTTTAGTTGGTGCCGTAGTAGCCTCACCCTCAGCTGTCGCAGCAACCTCACCCTCAGCGCCTTCTGCAGGAACTTCTTCAGCAGGTTTTTCGGGTTCTTTTACGATTGTTGGAGGAGCAACAGTTGCTACAACGAAATCTCTATCTGTTATGGTTGGCTTGGTATCAGTCGGTAACTTAACAGACGATATTTTTATACTGGTACCAATATCTAGTCCGGTTAAATCAATTTCAATATTTTCAGGAATTTTTTCAGCAATACATTGTAATTCAACTTTACGTCTAACAACATTTAAGACGCCGCCTCTTTTTAATCCAGGGGAATCATTTTTGTTTTTGAATGTTACTGGAATTTCTAAAATAATTTTTGAACCATCAACAACACGCATGAAATCAATATGAGCAGGTTTGTCGGAAATTACATTGTAAGAGATATCTCTAGGAACAACTTTTTCTGTTTTTCCATCTATATTTAGATTAATTACAGTGGAAAGAAACGATTCTGAATTAAAAATCTCATTTAAATATTTTTCTTCAACACTTATTTTTAAGTTTGGATTTTTACCACCATATAGTACAGCGGGTATTAGCCCTTTAGTTCTCAAAGCATTTAGCTGTCCAGCAGTTTTTGTCTCTCGTCTGATGGCTTTTAAACTGTTTGTCATTTGAATGTGCAGTAATTTAACCCAACTTTAAAATAAAACAAGTCCTAATTGAACAAACTAGACACAGACGTTGAGTTTGAAATCCTTTTTATAGCTTCGGCCATAAGAGGAGCAATAGATAACACTTGTATTTTACTCACATTTTTTATTTTTTTAGCATTATCAATACTATCAGTAATTATTAATTTATTGATTTTTGATTTTTTAATTTTGTTTATTGCTTCTCCACTTAATACAGCGTGTGTAACAAATACATAAACACTTTTTGCACCTTCTCTAATTAATGCATCTACCGCATTAACAATAGTTCCTCCGCTATCAATTATATCATCCACTATTATGCATTCTTTATTTTGAACGTTACCAATAATCCTCATCACCTGAGATTTTCCTGGCTGCAATCTTCTTTTATCTATAATTGCTAAATCAACATTAATTTTTGTTGCTAAACCTCTTGTTCTTTGAACTCCTCCAACATCAGGAGAAACACATATAAGATTTTTATTTTTAAGATTTTTTTTTATGTATCTAGCAAATAATGGAGTGGTAAATAAATTATCTACAGGTATGTCAAAAAAACCTTGAATTTGTCCCGAGTGCAAATCTACTGTTACAATTCTGCTTGCACCTGCATTAGTAATCAGGTTGGACACAAGTTTTGCAGAAATAGAAGTTCTGGGAACTACTTTTCTATCTTGTCTTGCATATCCAAAATAAGGAATTACCGCAGTAATGTTTTTTGCAGACGATCTTCTTAGTGCGTCGATACAAAGAAGTAATTCCATCAGATTATCATTGGCGGGTGTCGATGTAGATTGAATTACAAAAACACTATTCCCTCTAATATTTTCATTTATTTCAACATACACCTCACCATCTGCAAAACTTTTAATGTTTGTATTAACTAATTTTAGTTTGAGTTGTCTGGATATACTTCTGCTTAATGAGAGATTGCTTGTTCCTGATAAAATTTTCATTAGGACATCATCTTTATACATCCATTAATTAAAGTTTTCAATTAATTTTGTAAATCAAATCTTTTTTATTACAGATATACATCTTCCATAGTCTTGTTGGCCTAATTTTGAAGCTCTTCTAAAACTAAAGTATTCATTTTCATTAGAAAAACTATCGATTAGTATATTATCTATTTTCTGAATGTTGAAATTTTTAAACTTACTATTGACAAACGCTCTTAAGTCAAAATTAAAAGTATTTTTATTATTTTTTGAGAAAAATTGTTCACTATTTTTAGATTTTTTAGAAAACTCTAAATAAAAATCATTTTTAACTTCGTAATTCTCTTTGGAAATACAAGGGCCAATTGATACAATTAGGTTTTTCTGATTTCCGCCCATCTCTTTAAGTTTTTCTAAAGTGTTTTCGATGATTTCATTTAGAGCACCCTTCCAACCGGCATGAATACATCCAATGATTTTGTTATATTTTTCGTAAATAAGAATCGGAATACAATCTGCGGTTAAAACACATAATGCCAAAGAGTTTTTTTTTGTTAACATCGCATCACAGTTAACTCGATTGAAATTGTTATTTGTTTCAATTATTTTTACTTTGTTGCCATGCGTTTGATTCATCAATATTAAATTTTTTTTTTCAATTTTAAAAATGTTTGAGACGATATCTAAATTTTTATTAACATTTTTTTTGTCATCTCTACTTCCAATTCCACAGTTGAGGCTTTTATAAATATCAGTTGAGATTCCATTTTTTCTTGAAAAAAAACAATGCTGAATATCACTATTTTTTTTTAAATTATCTGAGTAGAACATTAGTTAAACGCTAATGAAAATTTACAATTTTTATTTTTTGCGAAAATTACTTTAAAATTCTCTCCCATCATGCTGGGATCGATTAATCTTTTCAGTCTTAGATATAAACTGGACTTATCTTTAAAGCTCATTTTATTACTTAGTGTTTCGACACGTTGAACGATACCCATTTTTTGAAGGAATCTACTTTGATTTATAATTTTCTCTACAATTAGACCATTGTAGCTAAAATATTTTTTGTAGAGATCGAAGTTTACCAAAGCAGTAATATCAGCGTTTCCAATATTTTTATTAACACTGTTAAATTTATGATTTTTTACTGATTGCAGGGTATCAATATTTTTTTTTATTTTATAACCATAATCAATAAAGAGAGCTCCTCCATTTAATTTTTTTATCTTTTTACAAATAGTCCTTAGTTCTCTAAATCCGTATTCAGGATATTCAATAATGCCATTGTGTTTTAAGAGTTCATAATTTTGTAGTTTGCTAATTTGTTTTTTTACTGCTTTTTTAAATATGAGATTTACTCGATCTTTGCTTAAAGTTGCATATCTTTCATAAACGTTATTGTTTATTTTTTTGAATTGTTTAATGGGCAGGGCATCCAAGAACTCATTACCAAAAAATATTACCGGTCCTTTTTTAATTTGGTGTAAATTTTTTATCCAGGATACTTTTTTTGAAATTATTCTTTTTTTTTGAATTTTAATTAGTTTTTCGCTTTTTTCATAAAGTTTAATATTAATAGAATTAAAAATCTCAGGAAAATTTTTAAGAGTTTTTAATAAGGTGAAACAAAAATCTCCATTTCCTGGTCCAAGTTCAATAAAATTTATATTTTTAGGTTTTTTTAAATTTTCCCAAAAATTGATAACCCATATAACAATCATTTCGCAAAAGACATTTGATATATTTGGAGCAGTTATATAGTCCCCTTTAATTCCAAAGGGATTATTTTTTGAATAATAACCAACATTTCTATCGTATAAAACTTTTTCTAGATATAGGTCTAGAGATATTGATTTAGATTTATCGAAAATTTTATCTATTTTTTTCATCAAAGATAATTTTAAACATAAATAAAAAACCAAAAAAAATCATTACGATACTTAAAATTGAACCCATACTAAAATAGTTAAAAATATAACCAATATGTTCATCTGGCTCTCTGAACTGCTCACATGCCAATCTAAATGTTCCATATAAAATTAAAAAAATACTAGAAATTAAACCAAAATAAGATTTTTTATTAAAAATAATTACATTAAGTATTAAAAACAATACAAACCCCTCCAATAAAGCTTCATAAATTTGAGATGGATGTCTCACATTTGAATCAATTTCTGGAAAAATTACACCCCAGGACTTTTCAGTTGGAATTCCATATAATTCTCCATTTATAAAATTTGCAATTCTACCGAAAAAAATTCCAATAGGTGCTACAGATGAAATTGTATCAAAATATATTTTATAATTTAAATTTTTTAAATTTGAAAAAATATATATCACTATAATTACACCAATAAGACCTCCATGAAATGACATGCCTCCTTTCCATATTTTAAAAACTTCAGACAAGTTATCAAAATAAAATGACGGATTATAAAAAATAACATAACCAAGACGACCACCAACAATAATGCCTAGGATTATATAACCAACTAAATCATCGAAATTTTCTAAATAAATTTTTTGATTTTCCGTGTGTTTTTTTAAAATTGTTTTTCCATACCACCAACCCAATAAAATTCCAAAGATATATGCAAGTGAATACCATCGAACCTGAATCACCCCGAAATCAATTAAAATCGGATCGAAATTATGTATCATCATTATTATTTATTAGTTACATTTATCATAATTGAAATTAAATTACTTATAATTTAGAGTAAAATGATGGATAACTCTCAAAAATTTTTAAAAATGTTATCAGATTTTATTGAAGCAGGTATTTTGACTTCTCAGGATTTAAAAAAAGAGCTTTTAACATCTATCAAGTTTAAAAAAGAGAGTCTGGTAAATAATCTTGATTTGGTTACAAGAGAAGAATTTATAATACTAAAAAAGCTAATTGAGAAACAGCAAAAGGAAATTCACAATCTCAAAAAAAATAAACTTAGAAAATTTAAAAAGGGAAAGAGATCTTAACTAACAAACCTTTATAACGACTTTCTGATAAGGATATGTTTCCTCCGTGTGATTTTGTTATGTCTTGAGCTACAGACAAGCCCAGGCCTATTCCAGATTTGTTCAAGCCTCTACTTTTGTCAATTCTGTAAAATGGTCTGAATACGTTTGGGTATTCGTTTTTTGGAATACCTGGGCCGTTGTCTTCAATAGTGACAATAATACTATTAATTGATTTTTTAGTCTCAACAAAAATTTTATTTCCATAAGCAAATCCGTTTTCAATAACATTTAAAATACATCTTTTTATCAAATTTTCTCTTCCTTGTATTTCTGGCACATTGTTTGAAATAAAATTATATTTACTAGGGTCATACTTTTTTAGAATATTGCCGATTAATTTGTTAATATTAATTTTTACTGATTTTTCTTCAGTTTGAGATTTTGCGTATTGGAGATAATCACTGAGCATTTTTTCCATTTCATCTATATCTTCAGCCATCTTCTGTGCAGTTTCTTTTTTATCCATCATAGCCAATTGAAGTTTTAATCTTGTAAGTGGAGTTCTTAAATCATGACTAATACCAGACAACATTTCAGAACGTTGTGTTAGATGCCTGTTTATTCTTTTCATCATTCTATCAAATTCAAAAGTTGCTTTTCTTATTTCAGAGGCACCAGAGGGCCTTAAATTATCAATACTTTCACCTTTGCCAAATCTTTCAGCGGCCTTTGCTAAATTTACTATAGGTCTAGTTTGATTTTTAAGAAAAATTAAAGCTATTAAAATTAAAAGTATAGAGGGTAAAGTTAACCACAATACAAATATTCTCACAGATGATGGTGCAATCTTATTCTTTGGAAAAAAGATTTGTATAATTTCGTTATTGGATCGAATTCTCAAATCAACTAAATCAATATATGTAACAGTATCAAACCAATAATCATTTCCAAATGTCGGCTTCATTTCTCTCCTTAAAGATCTGTCCATAGGGCTAAAACGTCTGTCTGATTTTGTTTTGGGCAACTCTTCATTTTTTTTAACATTGATGACAAAATCAAAATTTTTTTTATAAACACCAATCAAAAATTTTGCATTGTTTTTATTATTTGTCCGATATACATCAAACAATGTTTTGATTTCACTAACAAGTGATTCTGTCATTCCTTTATTTGCTTTTATCCAAATGCTATCAAAAAACACAATCGAAATAGTTAATTGTAAAATTATAATTGGTGCAGCTACAATAATTAAAGATCTGTAAAATAATCCTCTGGGTAAGATTTTTTTTAAAATTTTATTTAGTCCATAAGACATAACCAGACCCCCTTATTGTTTGTAAAAATTTCGGATTTTTGGGATTTATTTCAATTTTTTTTCTTAATCTTGTTATCATAACATCAATTGATCTTTCTTTTGATATCTTCGAAATTTTTCCAATTTCTGAGCGTGAAAATATTCTACCAGGTGATGAAAGCATTTTTACAAGAACATTTTTTTCTGAAGAATTAATTTTTTTTACTTTTTTATTAAGCCTTATAGTCATTTTACCTAAATTTAATTCGGCTTCACCAATTTTGGCAGATTCTGAAACATTTATATTAGCGTTCATTTTTATTATATTTTTTACTCTAAGCAATAATTCTTGAGGTTCAAAAGGTTTTCCAAGATAATCATCTGCGCCTAATTCGAGACCATGAATTCTATTTTCAACTTCTCCTTTAGCAGTTAATAATATTATAGGGACGTTTTTGGATTGCTTTAGTTCTTTGGTGAGATCATAACCAGTTTGTCCCGGCATCATTACATCGAGTATTATTAAGTTAAAATTAAAAATATCAATTTTTAATTTAGCACTTTCCGCATTTATTGCGGTGGATACAATAAAACCTTTTTCATTTAAAAATTGTTTGATTAGGTTTCTTATTTTATCATCGTCATCAACAACAAGAATATGAAATTTATTTTTTTCCATTTACTATTTTTTTTAGCACCTCTTTGAAGTGTATTACAGATTCTGAGTCCGAATCTTTTAAAGCATTAAAAATACGTTTTTTTTGAGTTTCAAAAATTTCATCATAAAATTCTTTTCCATTTTGATCTAAATATAAAAGTTTTCTCCTAGTGTCTTGTGTATCTTTAATTTGTTTTACAATCTTTAAACGTTTTAATTCTCTTAGAACCCTATTTAAACTTTGTTTTGTAACTTTTAGCTTTAATAATAATTCATTTACACTTATTCCTTCATTTCTTTCAATTAAGTATAAAGCTCTATAGTGAGCGGAACCCAAAGAGTTTTTTTTTAAAATGTCCTTTGGGTCAGAAAAGGTTTCCCTATAAGCGTAGAACAACAACTGTATGCAGTCTTTAATTTGTTCATCTTTCAAATAAAGTAAATCTTTCATATTTTGGTCAGATGTGTTGACATATTTTACCAACAAATATACTTTTTTGTTAGTAAAAAATTATTTAATCTAAATTTAATGGAAACAGTTCCTTACGATAAAAGATCTGGAAAAATCTGGTTCAATGGCGAGTTGATTAATTGGACAAATGCAAAAGTACACGTGCTAAATCATGGGTTACACTATGCCAGTTGCGTATTTGAAGGCGAACGGGTCTACGATGGAGAAATTTTTAAACTAGAAGAGCACACTGATAGATTATTTTATTCTGCAAAAAGAATGGGCATAGTAATACCTTATAGTCCAAAAGAAATAAACACAGCCAGCAAAGAAATTGTTACAGCGCAAAAGATTAAAGATGGCTACGTAAGACCCATCATTTGGAGAGGAAGTGAAATGATGGCAATTTCTGCACAAAAGAACAAAATACATGTTGCAATAGCATCGTGGGAATGGGGATCCTATTTTGATCCAAATCTAAAATTGAAAGGAATTAAATTAAATATTTCTTCCTGGCGAAGACCTGCACCAAACTCGATTCCTTGGGATACCAAAGCAGCTGGCCTTTATATGATTTGCACACTTTCTAAACATGAAGCAGAAAGCAAAGGATACACAGATTCTTTAATGTTAGACCATGAAGGAAATGTTGCAGAAGCTACAGGTGCCAATATTTTTTTTAAAGACAAGTCAGGATCGCTTCACACACCAACTCCAGATTCTTTTTTAGACGGAATAACAAGAAGGTGTATAATTGCCATTGCCAAGTCAAAAGGAATTAAGACAGTCGAAAGAAAAATTAAACCTGAAGAAATGTCAAACTTTATAGGATGTTTTCTTACTGGAACGGCTGCAGAAGTTACACCAGTGTCTCGAATAAATGAATTTAAATTTGAAGTATGTAATTTAATTCAAGACTTATCAAAAAGTTATCAAAATTTGGTTAGAAAAAAAACTGCAGCTTAATTTTTTTCAGCTTTTACTAAAACGGACCAAGCTAAAAATCTTAAATATTTTGTTTTTAAAATCATCCTATCAATGCCGCTAATAAGACGAAATAATTTGGAGTTTTCTGGTGATTTATAAAAAGGAAAAAAAATCAAAGTTAAAAAACCATAATATTTTGCCTCTACATTTTTGAACATGCTTTCGATTAGCTTTATGTCTTGAAATACTAAAGGATGTTCATCGGCAGATCTAGCTTTTGGAGTAAATTTTCTATAAATATTTATTATAGGGTTTGTTGCCATAGGCTCAGCAAAAAGTATTATCCCTCCTTTTTTTAGCATTCTGCTCAATTCTTTTAAAGATTTATTTAAATTTAAATGATGAAGAATTCCCGAACCATAAATTATATCAAAAGCATCTGAACTTAAATTAGAATTTTCACAATTTTCAACTCTATAATCTATTTTGTTTTCTTCTGATTTTATTTCACTTTTCGCCTTTTTAATTGCTTCTTCTGAGATATCAATAGCAACTAATTTTTTAGGTTTAAAATTACTTACTTTCTCAGCAAAATTGCCCGTTCCACATCCATAGTCTAAAACATCTTTGGATTTAACTTTTGTTTTTAAAATATCAAAAAAATCTTCGTATAGATTATATACAGCTTTGTAAAATTTATTTTGAAATCTTTTTTTATTCAAAATATGAAGCTCGTCATGAAACTCTTTTTCTCTTCTATTAATTTCAGATAAATCCATAACTCATTTCATTTTCTCATCGTTCATAGCACTATCTATGCCTTTTACTAAATAATCATAAGCTGTATATAAAGTTAGGAACGCAGATAACCACAACAAAACTATGCCTACCGTTTGTGCATTGTAATCTTGGAAATTAATTAGTTTATTTCCAGTTTCTCCAGTCAACAATATAGCTATAGAAAACATTTGAATAAATGTTTTAAATTTTGCAAGATTAGAAACAGGCACACTAACCGCACTTTTGGCCAAAAATTCTCTAAGACCAGAAATTAAGATTTCTCTAGTGAGGATGATTATTGCAGCAATGACCTCATAATTTTTTATAATTCCATTCATTACCAGCAATACCAAAGCTGCTGCTACTAAAATTTTATCTGCAATAGGATCAAGAAGCTCACCTAATTTTGACTCTTCTTTGTAGAGTCTAGCCAATAGTCCATCCAAGAAATCAGTAAAGCTTGCTAAAACAAAAAGAAAAAAAGGGACTAAATCACCAACTATTCCCGGTATAAAGAACGACAATACAAAAATTGGAACAATTATAATACGACCGATAGTTAAAATATTGGGTATTTTAATTTTCATAATTAGTTTTCATGAAAAAAATCATGAATTTTTTTTGCAACCTTTTCTTCAATTCCTTCAACAGATTTTAAATCTTTAAAACTTGCAACCTCAACTGATTTTGCAGAACCAAAGTGATTTAGCAAGGCTCTTTTTCTATTTTTTCCAATTCCTGATATTTGATCAAGAAGAGATTTACTGAGACCCTTTCTCCTTTTTATTCTATGAGCACTTACAGCAAATCTGTGTGCCTCATCTCTTAATCTTTGAAGAAAGAATAGGGTAGGATCATTTTTTTTAAACTTAATAACTTTTCCTTCATGAAAAAAAGTTTCGTTCCCAGCATTTCTATTTTTGCCTTTTGCAATTGCAATTATTGGCAATTCATGAAGGCCCAAATCATTGAGAGTTTCTCTACTCACTGAATATTGTCCTTTACCACCATCAATTAAAATCAAGTCAGGCAAACTCAAGCTATTTTTTTCATCTTTAAGAACTCTTAAAAATCTTCTTTTTAGAATCTCTTTCATCATTCCATAATCATCACCCTTAATTACATCAGACTTAATATTAAATTTTCGATACCTCTTTTTTATAAAACCCTCTCTTCCAAATGAAATTAGAGCACCAACAGAATCTGACCCTTGGATATGACTGTTGTCGTAAACTTCTAGCAGGCTTATATTAGAATTTAATAAAAATTTATCTGAAAGATTGTCAATTAATCTTGAATTACTTTCTGTCTCTAAAATTTTTTGTGCTAGTGCTTGTTTTGCATTTTTTTCGGCCAATTCTGATATAATTTTTTCGTCACGCGTTTTAGCCTCTTTGATTATTATTTCTTTTTTTTCTCGTTTTGAAAAAGCTGTTTCTAGTAATTTTTTATCGTCTACATCAGAATTTAAAAGGATGAGTTTTGGAACACTTTTGTTTTCATAAAATTGATTAATAAATGAATATAAAATTTTATTTATTTTTTCGTCAGAATCGTGTTTAGGAAAATATGCTTGATTTCCCCAATTTTGTTTAGATCTAAAAAAGAAAATCTGAACACATGTTTTTCCAGACTCTTTAAAAATTGAAATTACATCTGCCTCTTTTAAATTTGTTTGATTTATCCTTTGAGAAGATTGAATTTGAGTTAATGCCTTAATTTTATCTCTTGTAATTGCAGCTTTTTCATAATCTAGTTCCTTGCTAGCTTTTTCCATTTCCTTAGATAAATTTTTTTGAACTCTTTGTGATTTGCCGGAAATAAAATCTACTGCATCTTCCACTAAATTTTTATAACTTTTTTCGTTAATATAACTTACACAGGGTCCGGCACATCTTTTAATTTGGTATAAAATACAAGGACGTTCCCTATTTTTAAAAACAGTATCATCACAGACTCGTAACAAAAAAATCTTTTGTAATATTTTTATTGTCCAATTTGCCGAACCAATCGATGCGAAAGGTCCAAAATAATAACCATCTCTATTTCTTTTACCTCTTAACTTAGTTAGTTGTGGCCATTTGTCTTTGTAGCCAATAAAAATATAGGGAAAAGATTTATCATCTCTTAAAAGAATATTGAATTTGGGTTTAAATTTTTTAATTAAATTTGCTTCTAAAAGCAGCGCTTCTACTTCGTTACTCGTTGTTACTATTTCTAAATTATTTGTTAGCGCCAACATTCTTTCAGTTCTTATTGGAAGATTTTTATTTTGTGCGTAACTTTTGAGACGGTTTGGAAGATTTTTTGCTTTGCCGACATAAAGTACCTGATCTTTTTTATCAAGCATTCTATAAACGCCCGGACTATTTGAAACTAATGGAATTTTTTTTCTAATTAATTCTTTGCCAATATCAAGATCTCTCATAATCACTTCTACTTTTAAAAATCTCCACTCCGGCAGAACTAGCGTTTTTTATAGCATCTGGTTTTTCAATCTTTATTTTTACAGAGTTTATTCTTTTATCTTTAAATATTTCTACAAAAGAATCTTCAGCTAAGCTTTCTAAAAAATTATATTTTTTATTTTTAACTAAATTTTTAAGTTTTTTTGTGATTTTTTCATAATTTATAATACTTCTCAAATCTTTTTCATTCGGAAGAGTATTTTGATTAACATTAATTACTATATTAAATTTTATTTTTTGTTTTTTTATTTTTTCATGATCATGCATGCCTATTATTTCATGAATAATAAAATCTTTAATAAATATAGTTCTTTTTGTAGTATTTTTTGCTGGTTTTAACTCTACAATTTTAAAATTATTCTTTTTCACTTTTTTTCACCCATGATAAATTTTGCCCGCTATCAACAGCTACAACCTGACCTGTTATAGAATCATTATTGATTAAATATTCTACGGTGTCACAAAGGTCTTTTACAAGAACAATTTTTTTAAGCAAAGTAGATTTTATCTGTTGGTTAAAATGTTTATCGGATTGTCTTTTACTTTTTATTATTGGCCCTGGAGCTATCCCATTAACTTTTATGCTAGGAGCCAATCTCATTGCCATAGTCTTTGTTAAAGTATACAAAGCGCTTTTGCTAAGAGTGTATGACATAAAAATAGGTGTAAGCTTAAATATTCTTTGGTCAATAATATTAATAATATTTGAGATAGTTTTTTTTGAAGTTTGTTTTGCAAACTGTTTAGTTAAAATTGTTGGTGCAAGAAGGTTAGTATTTAAATGATCGTTCCATCTTTTAATTGTAAAATTAGAAATATCATCTTTTTCAAATAATGCAGCGTTGTTTATAAGACAATCAATCGTTCCTAGCTGCTTTTTTGCACGTGGGATAATTTTTTCAACTTGTTTTGCACTTTTTAGATCAGCTTTAATTAAAGCCACTTTACTCCACAAAAATGGAATTTCATCTCTAGCATAAGAACTCCAATTTGGTTCGATAATTTTTTTAAGCTTTTTAGCTTTTGAAGATGATTTAAAATAGTGAAGCGCAATATTCCATCCTTTTTTGGAAAAGTGTAGTGCTATTTCTCTTCCAATTCTATTTGCTCCACCAGTAATTAATAAGTTTTTTTTCGCTTGCATTTAATATTAACGCTTTCTTTTTGGTCTTGTTCCCGGCATTCCCATAGTTGATCTTCCCTTAGGATAAACTTTTTTATTGGGATTGTATTGGGTTATTTTTGGATTTAAATTTATCTCCAATTCATTTGCTTCTAGTTTTCTTATTTCATCTCGGATTTTAGCAGCCTCTTCGAATTCTAAATTGGCAGCAGATTCTTTCATTTTTTTATTTAATCCTTTTAAATGTTTTTTTAAATTTCCACCGACGTTTGATCCTTCACTTATTTTGATATAGTCTTTTTCATAAACAGACTCTAAAATATCATTAATTTCTTTTTTGACGGACTCAGCACTAATATTATTTTTTTTATTATACTCAAGCTGTTTCTGCCTTCTACGATCGGTTTCTTTGATTGCTTTATCGATACTTTTTGTAACTTTATCTGCATAAAGTATTACTTTCCCGTCGATATTTCTTGCTGCTCTACCAATAGTTTGGATTAAAGATGTTTCAGATCTTAAAAATCCTTCTTTATCAGCATCTAAAATTGCTACTAAAGCACATTCTGGAATATCCAAGCCTTCTCTAAGAAGATTAATTCCAACTAAAATATCAAACACGCCCATTCTTAAATCACGAATGATTTCAATTCTTTCTAATGTATCTATGTCCGAATGCATATATCTCACCTTAAGTCCGTTTTCATGAAGATATTCTGTTAAATCTTCCGCCATTTTTTTTGTAAGGGTGGTAACTAAAATTCGATAACTTTCATCAATTATTTTCTTTGACTCATGCAATAGATCATCAACTTGAGTTTTTGCAGGTCTAATTTCTACTTTTGGATCAATTAAACCCGTAGGTCTAATAATCTGATCAATATATTTATTTTGTGTTTGTTTAAGTTCCCAAGGTCCAGGCGTAGCTGAAACAAAGACAGTTTGAGTTCTCATTGCATCCCACTCTTCAAATTTAAGAGGACGATTATCCATACAGGAAGGCAATCTAAACCCATATTCTGCAAGAGTTTTTTTTCTTGTATGATCTCCTTTGTACATTCCATTTAGCTGAGGCACGGTTACGTGACTTTCATCTACAAATACAATTGTATTATCTGGAAAATATTCAAAAAGAGTAGGAGGTGGCTCACCCTGTTTTCTGCCAGATAAAAAACGAGAATAATTTTCAATTCCAGCACATGTGCCAGTAGCTTCTATCATCTCCAAATCAAATTTAGTTCTTTCTCTTAATCTTTGTGCTTCAAGAAGTTTGTTTTCACTTTTGTGCTTTTCTAATGTTTTTTCTAACTCTTTTTTAATTTCTTTTATGGCCTGGTCCATGGTCGGTTTTGGCGTAATGTAGTGGCTGTTTGCATATAACTTTATAATTCCAAAATTATTTGTTTTGTCCCCAGTTAATGGATCGAATTCTTCAATTTTTTCGAGTTTATTTCCAAACAAACTTAATCTCCACGCTCTATCTTCTAAATGAGAAGGAAAAATTTCTAAACTCTCACCTCTAACTCTAAAGGTTCCTCTAAAAAAGTTCTGGTCATTTCTTTTGTACTGTAGATTAACAAAAGTTTTTATGATCTCATCTCTATTGTAATCGTAGTTCTTTTTTAATGTTAAAGTCATTTTGCTGTATGCTTCTACTGATCCCAAACCATAAATACATGATACACTTGCAACAATTATTACATCATCTCTTTCGAGTAGAGATCTAGTAGCTGAGTGACGCATTCGATCTATTTGTTCGTTTATTGAAGCTTCTTTTTCAATATATGTATCTGATCTTGGTACATATGCTTCTGGAATATAATAGTCATAATATGAAACAAAATATTCAATAGCATTTTCTGGAAAAAAACTTTTCATCTCGCCGTATAATTGTGCTGCCAAAGTTTTATTAGGAGCAAGTATAAGTGCCGGTCGATTTGCCGCTTCAATAACTTTTGCCATTGTAAAAGTCTTGCCTGATCCAGTCACTCCCAATAAAACTTGCTCATTTTTTTTATCCTTTAAATTTGTAAGTATTTTTTTGATTGCCTCAGGTTGATCTCCAGAAGGCTTAAAACTACTTTTTATTTTGAATTTGATACCGCCTTCTAATTTTTTTTTAACCAAAGCATTATTGGCGTCTAAATCGGCTATTTTTTCTTGATAAGTATTCTGCATTTTGTGTTAATAATTAACAAAATATTATAAATTTCAATGAGTATAGTTTCCAATAGTTTAAAGAGAATAAAGCCCTCACCAACTCTAGCAGTTACTCAAAAAGCTAGAGAAATGAAAGATGCCGGGAAGGATGTAATAGGGTTGGGTGCCGGAGAACCTGACTTTGATACACCGGACAACATTAAAGAGGCTGCTATTGATGCAATAAGAAGGGGTGAAACCAAATATACAGCTGTGGATGGTACACCAAAACTCAAAAAAGCCATTCAAGGCAAGTTTTCTAGAGAAAACAATTTAAGCTATGAATTGAGCCAAATTTCAGTGGGCACTGGAGGTAAGCAGATAATCTACAACGCTTTCATGGCAACATTAAATCCTGGTGACGAAGTAATTATTCCAGCACCTTATTGGGTTTCCTATCCTGATATGGTTCTATTGGCTGGTGGAAAACCAAAAATAGTACAGTGTTCAGAGAAGAATGAATTTAAGATTAAACCCAAAGAACTTAAAAAAGCAATTAGTAAAAAAACTAAATGGTTAATAATTAATTCACCGTCAAATCCTACAGGATCTTGCTATACAGAGGAAGAATTAGAAGAGCTATCAGAAATTCTAATAAAAAATAAAAGAATTTATATCTTAAGCGACGATATTTACGAACATATTACTTACGATGGTTTCAAATTTTTTACTATTGCGCAGATAGATGCTCTTAAGGACAGAACGTTAACCATGAACGGAGTAAGTAAATCTTATTCTATGACAGGTTGGAGGATAGGGTATGGTGCTGGACCGAAAGAAATTATTAAAGCTATGGCAAAAATTCAATCTCAATCTACAACAAATCCATCTTCAATAAGCCAAGCAGCAGCAGTAGAAGCTTTAAATGGTACTCAAGAATTTATAAAAACAAGAACAGAATCTTTCAAAGAGAGAAGAGATTTTGTGGTTAAGTCTTTAAACAAAATAAAGGGATTAACTTGTTTCAAGCCAAACGGAGCATTTTATGTTTTTCCAAACTGTAAATCTTGTTTAAACAAGAAAGATATTAAAAAAAATAAAATAAAAACAGATAAAGATTTTGTTGAATCTTTATTAGAAAATGCCGGCGTTGCAGTAGTTCAGGGATCAGCTTTTGGTTTACCTGGATTTTTTAGAATATCTTACGCAACTTCAATGGAAAATTTGCAAAAGGCTTTGGCCAAAATAAAAGAATTTTGTGAAAATCTAAATTAATTTTCTTTTGAAAGAAATTTTTCAGCTTCAAGTGCTGACATACATCCCATACCAGCTGCTGTAACGGCCTGTCTAAAGATTTTGTCTTTTACATCTCCAGCAGCAAATACTCCAGGAATACTAGTTTGCGTTGAGTCAGGTTTGGTTATTAAATATCCTTCTTTATCCATTTTTAATTGATTTTTAAATAAAGACGTGGCTGGGTCGTGACCTATTGCAATAAACAAGCCATCAACTTTTAAGTCAGCTATTTTACCTGATTTAACATTTTTAATTTTAACTCCATTAACACTTTTTGGTTTTTGATTTCCAACAACTTCTTCAACTACACTATCCCAAATAATCTCAATTTTTTTATTTGCTCTCAGTTTTTCCTGAAGCATTTTTTCTGCACGCAATTCATTTCTTCTATGTATGAGTTTTACTTTTGATGCAAATTTTGTAAGAAACATTGCTTCTTCGATAGCAGCATTTCCACCTCCAACAACAGCCACTTCCTTTTCTTTAAAGAAAAAACCATCACAAGTAGCACATGCTGAAACTCCAAATCCTCTGAATTCTTGTTCAGATTTTAAATTTAACCACCTCGCCTGTGCACCCGTAGAAATTATAAGTGTATCAGCAGTATAAATTTGTCCGCTATCACCAGTTGCTACAAAAGGTTTTTTAGAGAGATCTACTTTATTGATATGGTCTTGTATCATTTCGGTTCCTACCGCTTTAGCCTGCCCTTTCATTTCATCCATTAACCACGGACCCTGAATAACTTTTGAATGCCCGGGGTAGTTTTCAACATCAGTTGTTGTTGTTAATTGACCTCCAGGCTGCGAACCATAAACTAAAATTGGCTTAAGCATCGCTCTTGCAGCATAGATAGCCGCGGTATAACCAGCGGGACCAGATCCAAGAATTAACACTTTTGTGTGTTTGGTAGACTTATTATTCATTATATATAGATATATAGTTACAAATGTTGAAATTAAAAGCACTTCTTTTAACCCAAGGTATGCACGGTATGATAAGTCAGGTTGAGGGTCTGGCCAACGCTTTAAGTTTAAATTTTAAACATCAAACTATAGAACTTAAAAAATTTTGGAATATTATTCCGCCAAAGTTTACCCCGTTATCTGAAAACATCTTAAAAAATAAATTTATTTGTGATGCCAAGGTTATTATTTCTTGTGGGAGAAAGAGCGTTGTTCCTTCTATTATTTTAAAAAAAAATTTTAAAAATGAAATATTTAATATCCATATTCAGGACCCCAAAGTAAAATTAAATAATTTTGATTCTATTATTTGTCCGGAGCACGATAATTTAAATGGAGACAATGTTATAAAAACCAAGGGCGCTATACATTATCTTACGAATGATGAAATTAAAAAAAATATAAATTATCTAAAACCAAACGCAGATGGCAAAAAAATTGTCACTTTTGTCCTTGGAGGACCAAATAAATATTATAATTTTTCTGAGAAACAAATGAAAGCTATGTTTGCAAAAATAAAAAATTTGTTTGTTTTCTCAAAATATAAATTAATTGTAATTCCATCATATAGAACACCAGACAATATTTTAAAGCTTGCCCACCACTATTTTAACGAGGATCATTTGGTAATAAAAGAGAGGGACAAGAAAGCGTATTTATCTTCGCTAGGTTTATCAGATATAATCATCGTTACTTGTGATTCAACTTCTATGATTTCGGAGGCGGCAATTACTGGAAAACCAATTTATGTTGCAAACATGAAGCCAAAAAGAAATATTTATAGATTTAAAAAATTTTACAAATTATTTAAAGATTTAGGCATCATCAGAGATCTAGAGGAAAAAATTGACTTTTGGAGCTACAATAAATTAAACGAAGTAAGTCGAGTAGCTTTGCTACTGAAAGAAAAAATGAAACAAAATGGAATTATTTAAAGCTTTAACATCAAGATCAAATTTTTATGACAAACCTTTTAGTCATTGGGACTATAGCAAACCGTTAACGGAGGAAGCAATAAAAGAAATTTGTAATGTTGATTTTAGTAATTTGTCTGGGAAAAATTTTGAATATGATGGAACTAGAGCTATTGATGGAGGTGAGGGCGAATACAGAGAAGGCATAAAAAGTGGCGGCAAAGCTAAAAAATATAGATGCTATGTTACAAAAGAAAACTCATATGTTTTTCCTGAATTAAAAAAATTTATTGATGAGCTTTGTTCAAAAAATGTATACCAACACATTTCCAAGTTAGTCAAAAAAGATCTTTCAAACTCTTTTGTAAGATTGGAAGTTATTTGTGATAGAGAAGGGTTTTGGCTCAAACCTCATTGCGATATTAAAGAAAAACTAGTTTCAGGTTTAATATTTGTTAATCCTTTTAACGAATCAGAAAATCTTGGAACTGATTTGTATGATGAAACACTTAACAAAATTAAAACTGTTCCTTACAAAGATAATTATGGTTATTTTTTTACAAGTGGACCCAATACTTGGCATGGTATGGAAAAAAAAAAAATTAAAAAAGAAAGAAGAGGGCTGCAAGTTAACTATGTTACATTTAAAACTGACTGGAAAGTTAAAAGTTAATTAGACGTCTTGTAGTGCTTTTGCTTCTATAGGATATTTTTTCAAAGCCTCAATAGATTCTACACAAGCATTTGCTGCAGCAAGCGTGGTGAAATATGGAATTTTGTTCATCAGGCTTGATCTTCTTAAACTGAATGAATCTGCAACCGCAATAGAGTCCTTACCCTCCGTTGTATTAATTACCAAAGCAATGCTTTTACTATTTAATTTTTCAACTATATGCGGAGAACCTTGATTAACTTTATTAATCTTTTTGCACTTAATGCCCTTGGAAACTAAATATTTGGCAGTACCAGGAGTTGCGCACAATGAAAATCCTAATTTTATTAATTTTAAGGCATTATTTAATATTTTTTCTTTATCTTTATCCCTTACAGATATAAACGCAGTTCCTTTCAAAGGAATGCTATTATTGCTCGCCATTTGACTTTTAGCAAAAGACAAACCAAAATTTTGATCAAAACCCATTACTTCACCAGTTGATTTCATTTCTGGACCCAAAAGGACATCGACTTCAGGAAATTTATTAAAAGGAAATACCGCTTCTTTTACTGCAAAAATCTTTTCATTTTTTATTCTCAGATCAAAACTAGATAATTTTTCACCTGCCATGACTCTGGATGCTATTTTGGCAACAGGAAGTCCAGTTGCTTTTGATACAAACGGTACGGTTCTACTTGCTCTTGGATTCACTTCTAAGACATAGACTTCTTTGTCTTTAACCGCAAATTGGATATTAATTAATCCCAGCACCTTAAGAGCTACAGCCAATTGTTTGGTTTGCTCTTTTATTTTATTTATAATTTCCTCATCCAAAGTGTAGGGAGGGAGGGAGCATGCAGAATCCCCTGAGTGAATACCCGCTTCTTCAATATGTTCCATAATTCCGGCAACAAAAATTTTATTGCCATCCGAAATAGCGTCTACATCCACTTCTGTTGCGTCATTTAAAAATTTATCAATGAGAACAGGATTTGATCCAGATACTTTTACCGCCTCATCTATGTATTTTTTTAAATCGAAATCATTATGAATTATTTCCATTCCTCTTCCACCAAGGACATAAGATGGTCTTATAACAATTGGAAAACCTATCTTGTTAGCAACTTGAAAAGACTCACTTTTATTTTTTGCAATTCCACTATCTGCCTGTTTTAAGTTTTCTTTAATTAATATCTCTTTGAATCTTTCTCTATCTTCGGCTAAATCTATAGAATCAAATTGGGTTCCCAAAATCGGAATATTATTTTCTGCAAGTGCTTTTGCGAGTTTTATAGGTGTCTGACCACCAAACTGAGCAATAACACCTAACAACTTACCATTTTGTCTTTCTTTAGCTATTATATTAAAAACGTGTTCTTCTATCAAAGGCTCAAAATATAATCTGTCACTGGTATCATAATCAGTAGAAACAGTTTCTGGGTTACAATTGATCATAATTGTTTCATATCCTTTTTCCTTCAAAGCAAAGCTTGCTTGACAACAGCAGTAATCAAATTCGATGCCTTGACCAATTCTGTTTGGTCCGCCCCCCAAAATTATGATCTTTTCTTTGTTTGTTGGGTTGGCCTCGCATACAGCTAATTGATCTACTGATTTTTGATAAGTTGAATACATGTATGGAGTTTGGGATTTAAATTCGGCTGCACAAGTATCAATTTTCTTAAATACAGGAAACACGCCCAGTCTCTCTCTTTCTTTTTTAACTTGTTTAACGTTGACTTCAGTTAACTCGGCAATTTTGTCGTCTGAAAAGCCTATAGATTTTATATGGGAGAATTCTTCAGACGTTTTTGGTAAACCATTTTTTTCTAATTTTTTCTCTTCATTAACCAATTCAGATATCTGTTCTAGAAACCAAGGGTCTATATTAGTGAGTTTATAAATATTTTTAATTCCAATTTTTCTTCTAAAGGCCTCAGCTATGATAATAAGTTTGTCAGGTAAATTTTGACTTAATTTATTTTTTATTTCTTTGTCAGATATTTTATTAAGGGGATCTAACCCTTTATAACCCACCTCCAAAGACACTAACCCTTTTTGTAGGGATTCTTTGAAGTTTCTTCCTATAGCCATTGCTTCACCAACTGATTTCATGGAGGTACCTAATTTAGCTTTGGCTGATCTAAATTTTTCAAATGTGAATCTTGGAATTTTGGTTACAACATAATCTATTGTGGGCTCAAATGACGCCGGTGTTGTTCCGGTAATCTCATTTGTTAGTTCATCAAGAGTGTAACCGATAGCCAATTTTGCAGCTACTTTTGCAATTGGAAAACCAGTTGCTTTTGATGCTAGCGCCGATGATCTAGAAACCCTTGGATTCATTTCAATAATGACCATTCTTCCGTCTTTTGGATTAATAGCGAACTGAACGTTTGAACCACCAGTTTCAACGCCAATTTTTCTCAAACATTCAATGGAGGCATTTCTCATAATTTGAAATTCTTTATCCGTTAGTGTTAAAGCAGGCGCTACTGTAATCGAATCTCCAGTATGTATTCCCATTGGATCTACATTTTCAATCGAACAAATTATAATACAGTTGTCTTTTTTGTCTCTGACAACTTCCATTTCAAATTCCTTCCATCCCTCCAGAGACTCTTCAACTAAAACTTGATTTTTGGGAGATTCTAAAAGACCGGCTTTAACTAATTCAAAAAATTCTTTTTTGTTTTTTGCAATTCCTCCACCAGATCCACCTAAAGTGAACGAAGGTCTTATAATTGCTGGTAAACCAACTTTTTTCAAAACTTTTTTTGATTTACTAAAGGAGTTAACTATTTCGGATTTAGGTAAATCTAAATTTATTTCTTTCATACATTTTCTAAACAAATCTCTATCTTCAGCTCTAGAAATTGCCTTGGCTTTTGCACCAATCAATTCAACTTTATTTTTTTTTAATATTCCTTTTTTTTCCATTACAATCGCTATATTTAATGCTGTTTGTCCTCCCATGGTTGGTAAAATTGCACATGGTTTTTCTTTTTTTATTATTTTTTCCACAATTTCTGTTGTGATTGGTTCTATATAAGTTTTATCTGCGACTTCTGGATCAGTCATAATTGTTGCAGGATTAGAATTAATCAATATTACCTTAAATCCTTCATCCTTTAGAGCTTTGCATGCTTGAGTTCCAGAATAGTCGAATTCACAAGCCTGTCCGATAATGATTGGGCCAGCACCTATTACTAAAATTTTTTTAATATCTTTTCTTTTTCCCATTTTTTTTGCTTGTTATTATATTGTTTAAAAATTTATCAAATAAATATTTACTATCTTGCGGTCCAGGATTTGCTTCAGGATGATATTGCACTGAAAATATTTTTTTTTCTTTTACCTCAATGCCCTCGATACAACCATCGAAAAGAGATTTATGAGTAATTTTTACAGAACTTGGAATTGATTTTGGATCAACTTCGAAACCGTGGTTCTGGCTTGTAATTTCGACTTTGCTTGTAGTCAAGTCTTTGATCGGATGATTTGCACCTCTATGACCAAGCGACATTTTTTTCGTTTTTGCACCCAATGCCAGAGATAATAGTTGATGACCTAAACAAATACCAAATATTGGAGTTTTACTATTAATCAATTTTCGTATTATTGGTATTGCGTATTTTCCGGTTGCTGCCGGATCTCCAGGACCGTTAGATAAAAAAACTCCGTCTGGATTCAGTTTAATTATTTTTTCCGCAGAATAATTTGCGGGAACAACAGTTACAGCACAATTAATATCTGAAAAGCATCTAAGTATGTTTTTTTTAATTCCATAGTCTATAGCCACAACTTTATATTTATTTTTTTTGTTTTTTATGTAACCTTTTTTTTTATTCCATGATTTTAACGAAGACCAATGATATATTTTTTTGCAACTAACTTTTTTTGCTAGATCTAGACCTAGAAGACCGTTCCATGATTTAGATTCCTCCAGAAGTTTTTTAAAATTATGCTTACCATTTTTTAAAAATTGAATGGTACCTTTTGGAGCCCCTTTGTCTCTTATGTAGTTTGTAATCACTCTAGTGTCCAAACCAACGATGCCAACAATTTTTCTTTTTTTAAGCCATTTATCTAGCTTTTTAATTGATCTGTAATTAGATGGTTCCGTAACATTCGAATTAAAAATAACACCTTTAACCCACGCTTTATCAGCTTCATTGTCATCGGGGTTTGTCCCAACGTTTCCAATATGCGGAAAGGTAAAATTTATAATTTGATCTGAATATGATGGATCTGTAATTATTTCCTGATAACCGGTTATTGAAGTGTTAAAACAAACCTCTCCAACCGCACTACCTTCATAACCTATACCTGTCCCAGAAAAACTAATGCCATCTTCAAAAACTAAAATACCTGTTGAAAAATTAATTGAATGATTGTTTTTTATATCTACAGCCTGTCTCAAATACAACTCATGAGTTAAAGCAAAACGTTTTAAACATGGTTTTGCGCAACATATGAAAAAGGTTAGCAATCGTCAAGTATCTTCTTTTTCTTTTGAAGACAGATTGTGATTAAAGTAAGTTTTAAAATTATGTCCCTTCAGATTAAAATAGAGAGTAAACTGAAAGAATCTTTAAAGTCCAAAGATAAAAAGACTTATTCGACTTTAAGATTGATGATTGCAGCCATTAAAGATGTTATGATTGCTAAAAAGATTAAGGCTGAAAAAAAATTACCTGACAATGATCTAACAGCTGTTCTCAAGAAGATGGTTAAGCAACGAAACGAATCTTGCGAAATTTATAAAAAAGCTGGAAGAAATGAATTATTAAACAACGAAATGTCAGAAATTAAAATTATTAATGAGTTTCTGCCTAAACAATTAAATGAGGAAGAAACAAGAAAAATTTGTCTCGAAACCATTAAAAATGTTGGGGCCAGTTCGATTAAAGATATAGGAAAAGTTATGGGAGCGCTCAAAAAAAAATATTCTGATGTTCTTGATTTTTCAAAAGTTAGTCAGATTATAAAAGAAAATTTGAACTAAGATGAAATATCCTAAAAATTATTTGGAAGAAATTAAATTAAGGTTAAAAGTTTCTCAGGTGGTAGGAAAAACGGTAAAATTAAAAAAAAGAGGCAAGGAATTTATTGGACTTTCACCATTTACAAATGAAAAAACTCCATCCTTTACAGTGAGCGATGAAAAAGGATTTTATCATTGTTTTAGTTCGGGAGAGCATGGAAATATTTTTGATTTTCTTATGAAAACCCAATCTCTTAAATTTGGAGAAGCAGTAAGACAATTGGCTTTAGATGCAGGGATGCAACCTTACAGATTTTCTAGTTTTGATTTAGAAAAGGAAAAAAGATATCAAACTTATAAAAATATTTTAGAAGATTATACAAATTATCATCATAGACAGTTAATATTAGGTAAAAATTTATCAGCAACTAATTATCTTTTAAAGCGACAGGTAAACAAAAAAATTGTATCAGAATTTCAACTAGGCTTTGTTCCAAATAATTCAGATTACTATAATGGTTTGTTAAAAAAATTTACGGAGGAAGAAATTAAACAAACAGGTTTATTCTACAAAAATGAAAAAAATAATAAATTTGTTGATAGATTTCATTCAAGAATCATTTTTCCAATTAAAAATATCGTTGGTGACGTAGTTGCTTTTGGCGGTAGAATTATTAAGGAATCTCAAATTGCAAAATATATAAATTCTCCAGAAACTGAGTTTTATAAGAAAGGCAAACATATTTTTAATTTGGAAAAAGTAAAATCTGTTCCCAATAAAACTCAAGAAGTAATAGTAGTCGAGGGTTACATGGATGTTGTAAGCATGCATTCTTTTGGTATTAGAAATGTTGTTTCTAATCAAGGAACAGCTTTGACTGAAAACCAAATTAATTTAATTTGGAAATTTTTTAATAATGTAATTTTATGTTTAGATGGCGATGTAAGTGGTCAGAAGGCATCTTTACGTATAGCAGAACACTTGTTTTCCTTTATTAAGGAAAATAATAAAATTGGTTTTGTTGTTCTGCCTAACAAATTAGATCCAGACGATTATATTAAAGAAAAGGGAAAAGACAATTTTGAAAAAATTTTAAAATCTAATCTATCTATCGAAGAATTTATTTGGAGAACATATTTGAATGATTTAGATAGAAACGATCCGTTTGCAATTAGTAAATTTGAAAAGAAATTTAAATCTTTATGTCAATCTATTCAAGATCAAACACTTAGAAAATATATTTTAGAACATTATCTAGAAAAAATTAAAAATCTTACACCTTTACAAAAAAATAACAAATTTCAAAAAAGAAAAAATGTACATAAAGTACTTAATGAAACAAAAAAAATTTTAGTTGCAAGAGATCATCTAACTAAAGAAGAAATTAAAGAGTATTCAATTTTATACGTTATGTATAATTATCCAGAAATTATTTCTCCAAGATTAGAAATTTTAAAAGATATTATTTTATCTTCCAAGATACTCAACGAACTCAAATCAGAAATTTTATATTTCATTTCAAAAGATCAATTTAATGGCAAAAACAAAGAAGAATTAAAGAAAAAATATTTAAATTATATAGACGATATAAATCAAAACTCTGTTGTTAAAAATATTTTTCAAAAAAAAGATCAGAATCAGCAGGTTGAATTATTAAACGAAATACTAAAGGAACTTAATGAAATAAAATTTTCAAAAAAAATCGATAAACTTGAAAATAGACTTATGAAAGAGTTTGATGAAAAGTCCTACTCTGATTTAATACAGTTGAAAAGTCAGATAAACAAGGAATAAATTAGGTATAGATTTTTCACAATTTGTCTCTATATATAATAAAAGATTATTTATCAGATCCATGAAAGAAAAACTTATCACGAAATCTTTTGAAAGACTTTTAAGCAAAGGTTTGCATAGAGGTTTCATTACCTACGAGGAACTGGGAAAATCTCTTGGAAAAAGAGGGAGTTCTACAGAAAATTTAGAAAAAGCAATATTTATTATTTTTGATAACAAGATCTCTCTTGTTAAAAAAAAATCTGATTATCAACCGAAAAAAAAGAGAGAATCAGAGCAAAGCGAAGTTGGAAAAACATCTGATAAAAGCGATGACCCAATCAGAATGTATCTCCGTGAAATGGGTGGTGTCGAATTACTTTCAAGAGAGGGAGAGATTGCCATAGCAAAACGAATTGAAGCGGGCAAAGATGTTATGATTAATGCCCTTACCCAAAGCCCCTTAGTTGCAAAAGCGATATTTCAATGGAAAGACGAACTCGAAAAAAATCAGTTAATGATAAGAGATATTATAGATATCGATTCTACCTATGAAGAAATTGACAATGAGGAAGGAGAAGATGTAGATAAAAAAATAAAAAAAGACAAAAAAGATAATAAACTAAAAAAAACTGACAACATAATCCAAGGTGAGAAAAAAGGTACAGAAGAATATGTTAATTCAGAAGATGAATTTAATGTCTCACTTGCTGCAATGGAAGAGGAAATAAAACCTAAGGTTATGCAATTAATTACTAATTTGTCAAAAAATTATACTAAGTTAAAAAAATATCAAATAGAAAAATTAAATTGTATATTAAATGCTAAAGAACTATCAGTTTCAAAGAATAAAAATTTAAAGAAAATTCAGTCGATCTTAGTTGATGATTTTAAAAATTTACAGTTAAGTTCGTCAATTGTCGAAGAGTTAGTACAAGCTCACTATAAGGAAAATAAAAAAATATTATCACTCGAAGGCGTTTTGCTAAGGTTAGCAAACGCTAACAATATATCGAGAGAAGAATTTATAAAGTTTTATGTTGGCAATGAAATAAATCCAAAATTTGATTCTTTTTTAAAAGAAAACAAAACCTGGAAAATTTTTTTCAAGAAAAATCAAAAAGAATTTAACGATATTAGAGAACGATTAGTTGAATTTAGTAAAAAAATAGAATTGTCAGTTGGTGAATTTAAGAAACTTGTTAAAAGAATTCAAAAAGGCGAGAGAGAGTCAAGAGGGGCTAAAAAGGAGATGGTAGAAGCCAATCTAAGATTAGTTATTTCAATTGCAAAAAAATATACCAACAGGGGACTCCAATTTTTAGATCTTATACAGGAGGGCAATATAGGTTTGATGAAGGCAGTAGATAAATTTGAGTATAGAAGAGGTTACAAATTTTCAACTTATGCAACCTGGTGGATTAGACAGGCAATAACGAGATCAATTGCCGATCAAGCTAGGACAATAAGAATACCCGTACATATGATAGAAACAATAAACAAAATTGTTAGAACTCAAAGGCAAATTCTTAGCGAATTTGGTAGAGAAGCGACACCAGAAGAATTAGCAAAAAAATTAGTAATGCCTTTGGAAAAAGTGAGAAAAGTTTTAAAAATTTCAAAGGAACCAGTATCTCTTGAGACACCTGTCGGAGACGAAGAAGATAGTAGTTTAGGAGATTTTATCGAAGATAAAAATGCCTTACAACCACTAGATACAGCGATTAGATCTAATCTAAGTGAGTCAACAACTAAAATTTTAGCGTCGTTAACGCCAAGAGAAGAAAGGGTTTTGAGAATGAGATTTGGTATTGGAATGAATACCGATCACACTTTAGAAGAAGTTGGTTTGCAATTTTCTGTTACTCGTGAAAGAATTAGACAAATTGAGGCAAAGGCTCTAAGAAAACTTAAGCATCCTAGCAGATCGAAACAACTTAAAAGCTTTTTAGAAAAATAAATAACCAAATTAATCTACAAGCTCATATAGCTCAGTTGGTAGAGCGCTGCTATAGTAAGGAAGAGGTCGTAAGTTTGTTCTTGCTACGGGTACCACATTTATATATAACGCCTTTTGTGCTGTAAGCAGTGGGAAATAATGTGAAA
>UINC01001021.1_pt1 | contig 32273 bp, 28 predicted proteins | sample 5385821 | NCBI WGS metagenome assembly UINC01 (sample SAMEA4666929, study PRJEB26691) | marine metagenome | isolation source: Pacific Ocean | place: Pacific Ocean | collected 2011-10-13 | reverse complement strand
TAGTCCTGCCAGCACCCCGCCGGAGCCGAACTCCACAAACTGGGTCACCCCAGAATCAACTAGATGGCGGACTGAGTCTTTCCACTGAACGCACTGGCAGAGACCGTTGACCAACTCGGTACGGATATCATCCGCGGTGAATAACGGCTTGGAATCACAATTGCCAACAACTGGCATCTTAGGGTTTTTGAAATTGAGGGCCTTAATCGCTGCGGCCAAACCGGCTTCCGCTTCCGACATCAACGAGGAGTGGAACGCCCCACTGACCGTTAGGGGTATGGTCTTCTTGGCGCCACGGGCTGAAGCAAGGTCCATGGCCCGGGCCACGGCGATCTTATCGCCGCTGATCACTATCTGGTCTTCGGTGTTGATGTTAGCCAATTCAACACCGGTCTCATCACATATCTGGCCGAATGCTAGTTCGTTCAGTCCCAGTATGGCGGCCATGGCACCGGGGCGGTTAACTGCGGCATGATTCATAAGTTCACCGCGTTTGCGGACTAATCGCACGGCATCGGAAAACTCGATGACTCCAGCGGCCACAAGGGCGGTGTACTCGCCTAAGCTGTGTCCGGCAACGGCCTTGGCGGTGACTGCCTGGGGACCTTGCATCTCTTGCCAGGCCCGCCAGGCGGCAATGCTCATGGTCATGATCGCCGGCTGGGAGTTCGCGGTGTTCTGAAGGTCCGAGGCCGGTCCTTCTAATATCAAACGAGACAGGGGAGCCCCCAAACTGTCGTCGGCTTCTTCAAAAGTTTCTCGCGCGGCCTGAGACAACTCGAGTAACTCGGACCCCATTCCTACGCTTTGGGACCCTTGCCCAGGGAACACATACGCCCGGTTATTCGTTTCTGCGGTACTCGTAACTACCTCCACCGGCACCTGCCGGTTTTCAACACCTTACAGATTTTAGGGCAGAGAGATAAAAAAGTACAACTCGAATCCAACTCCTCTATGCCCCTTTTGCTGCCCTTAGCGTATATAACTCGGTGGTCTGTACCTAAAACGGATATTAAGTGAGGTGTGAACCTCAGCGCCTAACTAGACCATCTCTTCTATGACCTGACGCCCGCGGTAGAACCCGCACTGAGGGCATACCACGTGGGGTCTCTTGGCGACCCGGCAGCGAGGGCACAAAGATGGATGCAACGGATCCAGCCTGTAAGAAGCTAGCCGCCGCCCCTTCCTAGCCCTTGTCAATTTCTTCCTGGGTACTGCACCCATGTTTGGTCACGTCCTTTTTCCTTAGTCAACAGGTTAAACGGTCAACAGGTTAAAATTCTAAACTTCACTTCAATGGCCACTGGTCATTTTACCAGGTGGACACCAAGGCGTACATTTTTCCTGCTACAGAAGGCTGAAAAGGGAGAGTGCTTACGGTTTTAGAGGTTGCCTGAAATCCATATCTGCCGAGGGCCTCTAGTTGTACTTTAAAATCGAGAAGACCGGTTATTTCCGCCTCTCAGCTAACAACTCCACCAAGGCCCCCACCGGGGGGTCGACTAGAGTTGCACTACATCTACATTTTTCCTTGTTTAAATTGATCCCACATTCCGGGCATAAGCCCAGACACTCCTCACAGCACAAGGGTTTTATCGGTACCTCGGTGAGCACGTATTGACGTATCACCTCTGCCATGTCCAGAACATGCTGGTCATCGAGATGAATCTCGCCCTGCGACTCTTCCGCGGATTCTGTCGTTTGATCCGTTTCCGAATCATCGATCGGGATGGACTCTTCTTCCATCGTTAATTCGGACTGGGATTGGAATTGGTCGAGGCACCTGCTGCAGGTCAGATTGATCTGGGTCTCCAGCTCAGCCCGAACCAAGACACCTTGGTGCGTCCGAATCACCCGAATCCATCCCTGGGCCTGGTCCATGCCACCCTCAGGGCCGACAAACGAGTCGTCTACTTCGTAGTTTCTCGTTGATCCGGTAGGCTCCTTCAACAACTGAGCCAAGTTGTAATACATCAAGCCTATTCAAACCCTGTTTACAGTAGACGGTAATTATAGTTTCTACTCATGCTAGGATGTCAAGTAAATACAGCTTTCCACGCGGTGTAGAATCCGTAATACCAATCCCTTAGCGACCATTGGATAAACCAATAAACCCTAGATGCGGAACAGCCCCTAGCCCACTGTCCTTTCTTTGACCCGCTCTTGGATGAACTCAACGATGCAACCGGTGCTGGTGCCCGGGCCGAATACCTCAGAAATGCCCAGATCCTTCAACGGCTGGCGGTCAACCTCAGGGATGATCCCGCCGACCACTACGATGACATCATCCATGCCATGGTCTCGCAACAGATCCATGATCTCCGGCAATATCTCCAGATGGGCGCCGGACAGGATGCTCATGCCGATCACGTCTACGTCCTCTTGAGCGGCGGCCTGGGCAATCATCTGAGGGCTCTGCCTGATGCCGGTGTAGATTACTTCCATGCCCGAGTCCCGCAGGGCCCTGGCGATCACCTTGGCGCCGCGGTCGTGGCCATCCAGCCCCGGTTTTGCCACCAGCACCCTTATGGGACGATTATTGTCTTGCATTATTGTCTATTATTCCCGGTGCGTTTCTTAATATCAATAATCTTAGGCATCGGTTGAAACGCTCTCAACTAGCTCGGTCAGGATACCGAATACCGAACTGGGATGGATGAAGGCGATGGTGCCCGACAATCCTTCTCTAGGTGTCTGGTCGATGAGGTCGACGCCCAGGGTTTGCAACGTTTTCAGCTTCCCGGATATGTCGGTAACGTTGAAGGCCAGATGGTGCAAACCTTCGCCTCGGCGCTCTATGAACCGGCCTACTCCAGATTCCGGGCCTGTGGGCTCCAACAACTCCAATCTGGTCTCGCCTACCTCTATCAGGGTGGCGCGGACGCCCTGGTCTTCCATCAGTTCGATCTTGGCGTCGGGAACGTCGAAGGCCTTCTTGAAGAACGCCAAAGCCGCTTCGATATCGTTCACGGCCACGCCCACGTGATCGATGTAATTAACCGTGCAGACCTCGGTCACGTTAAGTCTGCCTCCTTAATTGTTGAGTTCTATCTCCCATTCATAGGAGAGGGTTAGGTCCGAGGGAATCGAGACTCTCGACGTAGTCGTAGGTGAGGGCTTAAACCGGGTACTGCTCCATCAATTGCCGGGCAATCAGCAAGCGCTGTACCTCGGAAGTGCCTTCATAGATGGTAGTAACACGAGCATCACGGAAGATTCGCTCAACCCCGGCCTCTTGGAAGTAGCCGGCCCCGCCGTGTACCTGGATGGCCTTGTTAGCCACTTCAATGCACATCTCAGACGCCATCAACTTGGCTATGGATGCTTCCTGCAGGAAGGGTTGCCCCGCATCCATCAAGCTGGCGGCGTTCATCGTCGCTGTGCGGGACGCGTGGACCCCGACGGCCATGTCGGCCAGCATGAATTGTATGCCCTGGTGTTGCGCGATGGATTTACCGAAGGTCTCCCGCATCTGAGCGAACCGAACCGCTGCCTCCAAGGCCGCTTGTCCGATACCCACACTTTGGGCGGCGATAATGATCCGGCTCTGGGTCAGAATCTCCATGGCGTGGTTAAACCCGCGCCCCCGGTCGCCCAGCAAGTTGCTGGAACTGACCGGCGTGTCTTGGAAGACAACCTCGTCGGTTGTGGAACTACGCATGCCCAACTTACCATGCATGGGGTTGATTGTCAGGCCGGGCGAGTCTTTCTGCACCAAGAAAGCACTGATGCCCTTATATCCCTTGGAGCGGTCCTCATTCGCAAACACCACTATGGTGGATGCAACAGAAGCGTTGGTGATGAACATCTTGCTTCCGTTAAGGAAGTAGGTGCCGTCCTTCTCGGTGGCCGTGGTCTGGAGCGCCGCTGCATCGGAGCCGCCGCTGGGCTCAGTGAGAGCAAAGGCGGCCACCGCCTTCCCGGATGCCAAGGGAGTAAGCAAGCGTTCTTTCTGTTCGTCAGTGCCGAACCTGGCGACGCATGCGGCGCCCAGGGCCAGGTGAGCTAGCCAACTGACGCTGGTTGAGGCATCGCCCCGGGCCACTTCCTCGGCGGCGATGGACACCTGCCGATAGCCGGCAGGGCCGCTACCCCCGTATTTTGCGTCAATGCCCAGGCCGGTGAGTCCTAGGTCGGCAAGGCCACGCCAATTCTCCCACTGGAACTCTCCCTTCTCATCCGACTCTTTGGCCTTAGGTGCGATCTCTCGGTCGACAAAATCTCTGACCGTGGCCTGGAGCATCAGTTCTTCTTCGGTCAGTATTAGATCAGGCATGACACTTCTCCATTTTTACCATGTTATGTCTAGTTAACCCCAGCTTCATAGTAACTCGTCCACCAGCAGGTAATCACACCACCTGTGGTGGTTAGAAAGATAGGGTCCCGTCTTGTTCCCCGAATATACTTCTGAAAACCTGGCTGATCTCCCCAAGAGTACAGTAATTTTCAACGCACTCCAAAATGGCCGGAACAGTGTTCTCCTCAGTCTGGGCCACTCGTTCCAACTGCTCCAATGCGGCCCTAGCCTTGCCGTCGTCCCGGTCATTCCGGAGCTTTTCCAGCCGGTCGATCTGCACCTTGGCAGCCTCTTCATTCACCCGCATCAACCCTTCCACCAAAGGCTCCTCAATCGTGAACCGATTCACGCCGACGATGGTCCGGTCGCCTGACTCCACTTCCTGACCGTGCTTGTAGGCGGCGTCCCCAATCTCTCTGACCTGGAACCCCTGCTCGATGGCTTCCACCGAACCGCCCAAGTCGTCGATCCGCTTGATGTATTGCAGGGCTTGGGCTTCCAACTCGTTGGTCAGACTCTCGATGTAATACGAACCACCAAGGGGGTCGACCACATCGGAGACTCCGCTCTCGAAGGCCAGTATCTGCTGGGTCCGGAGAGACAGCTGAACCGAGTCCTCCGAAGGCAAGGCCAACGCCTCGTCCCGGGAGTTTACATGCAGCGACTGGGACCCGCCCAAGATGGCTGAAAGGGCCTGGATAGTGCAGCGGATCAGGTTGTTGTCGGGCTGTTGGGCCGTAAGGCTCACGCCGGCGGTCTGAGTGTGGAACCGCAACATCATGGAGCGCGGGTCCTTGGCGCCGAATCGGTCTTTCATGATCCGGGCCCACATCCGGCGGGCCGCACGGAATTTGGCCACTTCTTCAAACAAGTTGTTCTGGGCCACGAAGAAGAAAGACAGCCGAGGGCCAAAATCGTCTATCTGTAAACCGGCGTCTAGGGCCGCTTGAACGTAGGCGATGGCGTTGGCAAAGGTGAAGGCAAGTTCCTGCACCGCCGTGGCGCCGGCCTCCCGCATATGGTAGCCGGAGATGCTGATGGTATTCCAATTGGGCACGTTCTCGGAGCAGTACTTGAACACGTCCACCATGAGGCGCATAGATGGCCGGGGCGGGTAGATGTAGGTGCCCCGGGCGATGTATTCCTTGAGAATGTCGTTCTGGATGGTGCCGCTGATCTGGCTCTTGGATACGCCCTGCTTCCGGGCCGCCACAATATAGAAACACAGCAGTAGCGAAGCGGTGGCGTTGATGGTCATGGAGGTGCTGACCTTGTCCATAGGGATGTCTTTGAATAGCGTCTCCATGTCCTCAAGGCTGCAGATAGGCACTCCAACTTTGCCGACCTCGCCTTTTGCCAACAGGTGGTCCGAGTCGTAGCCGATCTGGGTCGGCAGGTCGAAGGCGATGGACAGGCCGGTCTGGCCCTGGTCCAAGAGGTAGCGGAACCGTTCGTTGGTGTCGGCGGCGCTGCCGTAGCCCGAATACTGGCGCATCGTCCAGACCCGGCCCCGATAGGTGTTCGGCTGAACGCCCCGGGTGTACGGGTACTCCCCTGGATAACCCAGGTCGTTGTCGTAATCCAATCCCTGGGCCCTTAGATCCTCGGGGCTATAGAGCGGGTCGATGTTCAGACCGCTGTCGGTCTGGAACTTTTCGCTCCGTTCCGGAAATTTCTTAACAGCGGGGTCCAAAGTATCCCGTTTCCACTGTTGTTTATTACTGCTAGGCATGCCAAACTCCAAAAAATCGCTGAGCCGCCGATTAAAGGGGTTCAACGACCCAACCCGGTCCCCCAATCGGGTAAGCCTACCAATTGTACCCATATATATGGGGCTGCTCAAGGTTGATGGAGGTTGGGATGCCGATCCGTTCCAATCCGATTGATTTTCGTTTGTGCCGGATATAATATCCAATACCTTAACCAACCGAACCACCCCGGTCTTTTGATAAGGACGAACCATGCAACCCCAAGACCTAAACATGACCACCACCGTGACCGGCCACCAGCTTTTTCTGTTTGTCACTTTAGGCGACGGGGCCGATGGGGGCCTGGCCGAGGCCATTGACCTTCTGGGCCAAGAGATGGAGAACGTGCATGACATTGACGGTGGTCCGTCAGATGAGGCGTTCGCGCGAGGGCGGTTCCAGCTGTTGCGAGCGGAGTACGGGTTCACCACACAACAGCAGATTGTCCATCCGGCGGTGTCTGAATCCGATGGTCTGGTCCGTTTGGAGTGCTCCGAGCTAGAACCAATCAAGGAATACGAAGCCGGCCTGCGGGCGGTGATCGACCAGACCGGTGGGTCGGTCGAAACTTTGGCCGGGGTAATGCGGCCCCGCAGCTACACCAGCCACGCCATGACCGAGTTCGCCTATGCCCATGCCATCCCGCCCGGACCAGGAAAGAAATTCCCGTTGGCGGCGGTGACCCCGATGAACAAGACCGACGCCTGGTGGCAGATGGACTTCCTACACCGGGAGAGCTTCTTCCTGCCACGCTACAACGAGAACGAGGAGATGGTGGTCAAAGGACACGCATTGGCCTCAGCCGTGGGCATTCCGGGTATCAACCGACGACTAGTCCACTCGCCGGACGGCTATGGCACGCAGGGAAGCTACGACTTCGTTGGGTACTTCGAGTTCGCCGAAAAGGAAGCGCCGGTCTTTCGCGAAGTAATGGCAGGACTCCGCAACACCATACAGAACCCCGAGTGGAAGTACGTGTTGGAAGGCCCCGAATGGTGGGGTCGACGGGTAAGCCGTGCAACCGCCTTTTTGGGGCGGTCCTAGCCGGCAGCAGTGTCTTAAAGCCCCGTTTGAGGTCGGAAATCGCTCCGGGCGAGCCAGAACAAGTAGTGGGGAGGCAACCGCTCCAGCCTTTCGCCGAACAACTTGCCCTTCCAAGGCCTGACCGATCACCACCTACCAGAGGCTGCCCGTTTCCCAATCACGCATCGACGCCATGCTGCGGCACTCCATCGCCGAGGAGCACCCCCATCTCCGACTACGTCGAGAGTCACGACCTCATCGCACCTACCCGTCGCCTGCGAGGGGGACGGGGCTTCTTGCATGATTCGGCGGCTCGGCTCTTAGTCCAACACCACTATAGCCTCAATCTCCACGTCCAGTCCTGGCTCGGCCAGTGCTGTGATCTCGATAAGGGAGTTGGCTGGATACTGTTCTTCGAAGTGTTTGGCGAATAGCTCCAGCTGTTTTTGAGAATCAAGTTGGTAATCTGCGATGCTGGTCACGAAGCAAGTGATTTTGGCGAAGCTGCCGGGACCGGCGCCTTCAGCCGCAGCCACAGCAACTAAACGGCCCAGAGTTACGTCCAGTTGTTCCATCATGGACTTGCCTTGCGAGCCGGTGCCCCGGGCCGTGCACCCTGAGATGAACATCATGTTGCCCGCAATCACAGCCCGGTAGTAGGTGGGGCCTGCGGGCGCGATGTCCGGATACTGCTTTCTTTCCAGTGGCATATTTCGGCTCCTAAATCTCGTTCTTATGACTCCAAAAGATTCTAATCAAATCCCAAGACCGCGTCACGTTGGGCCACGACGGTCTGGCACCCCACGCCCGGAGCCCCTATAATCTGGATGTCCCTGTAGGCGGGTGTAGCTCAGTGGTAGAGCTCCAGCCTTCCAAGCTGGCCATGTGGGTTCGATTCCCATCACCCGCTCCACCTCGCAAATGAAAGAAGTCCTTCCAGGTCGACCTGGAAGGACTTCTTTCCCTTTCATGCATCGGGCCAGACTCTTAACCCGCCAGCAAACCCCTAGCAGCCTCCCGGACCGCTTCCCCCTCTAGCGCCACCTCGTACTTGCCGTCGTCCATCTTTCTGAACGCGTCTTCGTTATTGAAGGTTTTTAGGAGCTCAGCCACCGCATTGTCGCGTTCCTCTTCAGGAAATTCAACCGGCCGGTCAGACTCTGCCAAGTGCCGTTTAATCTCATGGACGATGATCTCTTCTTCGACATAACGCTGCTGGATCAGGTTGATCTCGCCGGTATGGTTGCCTAGGTAGCACCCGCCAAACTGCATCGACTCGCTGTGACGGCCTTCGAAGTCTCCCTCGCTGCGGTACTTGGGCTCCAGCTCGTTGGCTTTCAAGTAGTCGCGTATCTCCTGGTCTTCCGGGTCCGGGTTCTCCAGGTTTGCAATCACGATGACCCGGTACATAAAGAAATCGGCCGGCTCTACTTTGATAATCACCTGGTTACCTCCAATTAACGCGGTTGTACCGCCTGCCTAATGGCCCACTGCCTTCAGGACGCGGTCCACGTGAGCTTCGTCTTGTCGCAAGGTCTTGTCGTCGATGCCGTTCATGACCTCGATCACAGCGTCGTTGTAGGGCGTCGGGATAGCCACTTCGCGTCCCTTAGCAGCGACCAGGCCGTTCATAAAGTTGATCTCTGAGCGACGGCCTTTGTACACATCCTGTGCCATGGACGCCAGCCAATTGACCCGGCCTCCATGCGAGGACATGTGAGCATCCAGTTCCTCGAATACGTCGCCCTTATCGGCATCGGCCCAAGTTTCGGCCGGAACACCGTTAATGGCTACAACGCTTAGCCCCATGGCCAAGCCAACCTTGGCCGCCTCTTTTGCCAGGTTGATACGAATCAGCCGCAGCCGTGGGTCCTCCGCCATCTGCTGCGAACCCAGTCCGGTGGAAGCGGAAATACCGTTGCCCATGGAATTCTGGGACAACTTGGCCCAGCGTTCGCCCCAGAGATTATCGGAAGCGTAGGCAGCATCGATATTGTCCAGAAGCGCCGCAATTTTTTCAGCGCGCGGGGTGATGCGCCCATCCTGCTCGCCGACCCGGAACACGGTGTGGCCCGAGTCCCGCCCCACCGCGCCGCCGCGGGTGACCAGCGCCGGCTCCCACAGGGCGACTTCGATGTGGGATGCGATGCAGCCAAGTTGCCGTGTGGGCCCGACTATCTCGCCCATTGGGACATCATTCCAGCAATTCTGCAGGGAGACGAAGAAACCGTCCTCCCGCACGTAACGCTTGATGAAGTGGGTAGCCCACTCGGTGTCGTAGGACTTGACTGACACAAAAACAAAATCAAAGGGCTCCGAGATGTTCTGGGCCTCAGTCAGGTGCATGGCTTTCACCGGCACCGTGAAGGGACCTTGGCTGCCCGTGACGTGCAGACCATCGTTTCGCATCTTCTCAACGTGTTCCGGCCACATGTCCACAAAGGTCACAGATTCGCCGATCCTACTCAAGAAGGCGCCAACGTAGCTGCCCAGGGCTCCTGCGCCCATGATTCCAATCTTGTCGGCCATGTCCGTTTTCTCCTGTTGGTCGGCTCTCCAGCGGCTTACAAAGACCCCAGATGGGCCAGCCTCACGTTAAAGATGTGGCCCAGTCCCTGTATCTCAGCCATCACGTCGGAAGGTACAGGGTCGTCCAGACCGATCACCATCATAGCCCGACCCCGCAGCGCCAGACGCCCCACTTCCATGAAGCTGATGTTGATATTGTGGGCGCCGGCAATCATGCCCACGGCGCCGATGGAACCCGGCTGGTCCTGGTTGTCCACGAACAGCATGTAGGGTGTGGTCGGCACGATATCCAACCAGTAATCGTCAATCTTCACGATGTGCGGTTCGTTTCGCAGCGACGTCCCGGCCAAGGTAATCTTGCCCTCGCTAGTCTCGATGGTTGCGCTGACGATACTTGAGTACTCCGGGGCCGAAGTGTTGTGCTGCTCGGTGATGTTCAGCCCTCGTTCCCGGGCCAACACCGGCGCATTGATCAGGTTGACCTGACCAGTGGTGATGGGCTCCATCAACCCGGCCAGGACCGCCGCCTGCAAAGACCGGGTGTCATGCTCAGCAATCTCGCCTTCATAGCTGATGGTGATGCCTAAGAATTGGCCCTCGGCCAAGTGGGTCAATAGCTTTCCAACTACTGTGGCCACTGGAACGTAGGGAGCCAGCACCGCGTGCACCTCTGGGGCGACGAACGGGGCGTTGACCGTATTCCGGGCTGGCTCGCCGTTCAACACCGCCAGCACCTGCTCAGAGGCCTCGATCGCCACTTCCCGTTGGGCCTCTTCGGTTGATGCGCCCAGATGGGGAGTCACCACAACTTTGGGGTGCCCAACCAATTCTGTGTTCTGTGGCGGTTCCTGGGCGAAAACGTCCAGCGCTACGCCGCCCAGCTGTCCCGATTTCAGCCCATCAAGAATCGCCTGTTCGTCCACCAATTCACCCCTGGCCACATTGACGAGGCGGGCGCCGGGTTTGAGCATGGCTACCTGTTCGCAACTGATCATGTGGCGGGTGCCGTCGGTCAATGGTGTGTGCAAAGTGATAAAGTCAACCTGCGCCAACAACTCTTCCAATGAAACGAGTTCGATGCCCATACGGCTGGCGTAGTCGGGGGACACAAATGGGTCGTAACCCAACAGCCTCATTTCAAAGCTCTGGGCGCGGCGGGCCACCTCCGAGCCCACCCGCCCCAGTCCGCAGATACCCAGCGTCTTGTTGCGGACCTCGACGCCCATAAAGGCGCTGCGCTTCCACTCGCCGGATTTCAGCGATTGGTGGGCCAAAGGCACATTCCTAGAAAGGGCCAGCATCAGGGCCATGGTGTGCTCGGCGGCGGCCACGGTGTTGCCCGTGGGTGCGTTGACCACCGCGATACCGGCGCTGGTAGCCGCGTCCAGATCTATGTTATCGACGCCGATGCCTGCTCGGCCGACCACCTGCAATTTCTTGGCGGTCTCGATGACTTCCTTGGTCACCTTGGTCTCACTGCGGACCACCAAGCCGTCGTATTCGCTGATCACGGCCAGCAGTTCCGGGGGGTTCATACCCGTTTTGACGTCGACATCAGCACGGGTCTTCAGCAGTTCAACACCCTCTGCGCCGATGGGGTCTGCTACCAGAATTTTGGGCATGTAAATCTTCCTGATTATTGTTGGGGAATCAACGTCACTGGCCTGGTTCTAGCTGCGTTTCGAACCTGCGATGACGACACACAAACTATAGCACAACCGGAGTTCAACGGCGGTAGGTAAATGGGTTCTCAGGCTGCTTGACCCCACTACCTTCGCAGGCTAGGATAGGCTCTGACCTCCCACCCTGGAATCCTCGATACTTTGACAGCCGTTGCATGCAAAAGACCGACCTCACCGCTCCAGACATCATCGTTATCGTCCTGCGCTACAACGACGCCTTCAACAAAGGCAACGTCGATGGCGTGATGACAGCCATGACCGACGACTGCGTAGTGGATAAGTCCATGCTGCCGCCCGAGGGAGCAGGTTCCAGGGTCAGGCCGCGGTACGGCCGGTCCGGAACGATTTTTCCCGGTCTTCGTCCAATATCAAGTTCTACACCGAAGACATGTTCGCCAGCAACGACCGGTGGCTGGTGTATTGGACTTTCCAGTGGATGGGCCAGGACGAGTAGCCAGGGAGCATCCGCGGCGTAGATATATCCAAAGCAAGACACGGCAAAGTAGCCGAGGAATTGGTATACGTGAAGGGCTGATGCCCTCAACCGTGCATCGATGGGCTCAACAATTCCGGAGGTAATGACATGTTCTTGATGCGGTTCACCGAGCGGGCCTACACCAACTACACAGAAGAGGCCGTAAGAAACAGCCCCAACCAAGCCGTACGGCTAACCTTCTCCAACAGTAACTTCGACCCCAAGGTCGGCGCCCGCCAATACAACGAGTACCTAGACGAATACGAGTACTGTGAAGAAGTGGGATTTGATGGGCTGATGCTCAACGAACACCACAACACGCCGACCTGCCTCGGCGCAACCATGAACCTGGAAGCCGCCATCCTCGCCCGTAATACCAAAAAACCGAAGATTGTGCTGATGGGCAACCCCCTGCCCACTTTCGAAAACCCCTTAAGAGTGGCCGAAGAAATAGCCGAAATCGACATGATCTCTAACGGCCGAGTGGTGTCGGGATTCGTTCGCGGCACCGGAGTGGAAAGTCTCGCCGCAAACATTAACCCTCTTCACAATCGCGAGCGATTCGAAGAGGCCCACGACCTAATCATCAAGACCTGGACCACCCCCGGCCCTTTCCGCTGGGAGGGCAAGCATTACCACTTTCGGGTCGTGAACCCATTCGAAACACCGCTGCAGAAACCCCATCCACCGGTGTGGATACCAGGCCTAGGCAGCCCACAGACCCTGGTCTGGGCTGCGGAGCGGGGCTACCCCTACATCTACCTGGAAACCGACCCGCAAGGCACCCAGGACATGATCGACATCTATACGGATGCTGCACGGGAGGCCGGCTACGAGGCCGGCCCCGAGAATTTTGGATATCTGTGCCGCATCCACGTACAGGACACCGACGAGAAAGCCTATGAATCGGCTAAAGGTTTCTTGACCGGAAATGTGGGCGTTGGCCGAGTGCCCGTGCCCAAGGACTACATGCTGCCCGTTGGTTACGGAGGGAGTAAATCCGACCCCCGGATTGCCAAATACCAGGGTCGCATCCGCAAGGACCCGTTCTTAGGCCTAGGCTTGGAGACAGCGACGTACGATGAGATTCTGGCCTCCAACCGTTGGATCGTAGGTAGTCCTGAGACTGTTATCAGGAAACTTAGGGATACTTTGTCGGTCATTCGCCCCGGAATCCTGGGTGTCTGGACCAATGACGGCGACACCACCCACGCAGACACCATGAACTGCCTGAAACTCATGGGAGAGGAAGTCCTTCCCGCCCTTCGCGAAATCGGCGCTGAACTGGACCTAACCGACCCATTCCAGAAAGAGGCCAAAACGGCCTAACGAGGAGATAACAATCGATGGTTGCCTTTACTGAAGAGATGGTGGACGTTGGCGGTACCAAAGTTCACACCCTGAAGGGCGGCTCCGGCGAGCCCCTGCTCCTACTCCACGGCGCCGGAGGAAATACCGGCTGGCTAAGGTTCGCCGACGCCCTGGCCGAGAAGTACACGGTCTACTATCCTTCCCATCCCGGCTACGGCAAGACAGACCGGCCCGACTGGCTGGAGACCATTCCAGACATGGCCTGCTTCTACACGTGGTATCTGGAATCCCTAGGCTTGGAGGGTGTCCGGACCATCGGATTCTCAATGGGTGGTTGGATCGCCTCGGAAATCGCTGCCATGTGCAACCACTCCATCGGCAAATTGATGTTGGTGGGCGCCGCAGGCGTCAAACCTAACGACGGTGAGATCACAGACATCTTCATCATAAGTCCCGCCCAGGTGTTAGACCTGATGTATCACGACCCCAGTCAGGCCCCAGAATATCAACAACTCTATGGGACGGATCCCACCCCTGAACAGGCAATGGTAGCTGAGACCAACCGTGAGATGGCCGTGCGCCTCTGCTGGAAACCTTACATGCATGACCCACGGCTAACCAGTCTGCTGCAGCGAGTCAAGATTCCGGCCCGGATGGTCTGGGGGAAGAACGACGCCATAGTGCCCGTGGAGTGCGGCGAGCTCTATAAGAAGGCCATCAACGGCTCCGACCTAGTGGTCATAGACAACTGCGGCCACTCCCCTCAGGTCGAGAAACCCGAAGAGTTCATCAAGACTACTTTAGATTTCCTAGCGTAAAATAGGCATTCATCAAACAGCAGTCAACTCGCAGATTTCCTGACTGCTGACCGCAGACAGTTTCTCCCAAGGAGAACCATGAGCTTGGACGTTTATTATTTCACTGAGATGCCCTACCACTACATCGATGATGATCTAGCGGAGCAGTGGCCATCTCTGCGGCTAACCTTTCCAAACAGCTACTTCGACCCCAACAAGGCAACAGACCTCTTCAAACGATACCTAGACGAGTTCCAATACGCCGAGGAGGCCGGGTTCCAGGGGCTGATGATTAACGAACACCACAACACTCCGTCTTGCATGGACGTCGAAGTGAATATCACCGGCGGCATCCTGGCCCGCTTGACCTCAAAGGCCAAGATTCTGATGCTGGGCAACATGCTGCCCACCTCAGATAACCCACCAAGGCTGGCCGAAGAAATCGCCATGCTAGATGTCATATCTGGCGGCCGTATCGTGTCCGGTTTCGTCAGGGGCATCGGAGTGGAGAGTTGGGCCAACAACACCAATCCCGTATACAACCGGGAGAGGTTCGAAGAGTGCCATGACCTGATAATCAAGACTTGGACGACTCCCGGCCCCTTCCGCTGGGAGGGCAAGCACTACCAATACCGAGCAGTCAACCCCTGGATGGTGCCAGTCCAGAAACCCCATCCTCCCGCCTGGGTACCAGGCACCGGCAGCCCTGAGACTGTGGAGTGGGCGGTCAAGCACCGTTACACCTATGCGGCATTCTTGACCGAGCTAAGCAGGGCTAAACAGTTGTTCGGCAGCTACCGCGAGCAGGCCGCCCGGCAGGGTTGGGAAGCAGGCCCCGACAAGTTCGCCTTCATGATCTGCGCTCACGTCAACGAGACCGACGAAAAGGCTCAAAAGTCGGGCAAGGCATTTATGTGGCGGATGGGCCATCCGCTGAAGGGACCCAGAGAATACTGGGCCCCGCCGGGTTATTTCTCCCAGGCCGGCGTGGCCGCCAACGCCGCACGCAGGCAGAGGCCTATGAACGAATTGTCATATGAGGAGCTCCAGGAACACAATCACCTCGTCGTCGGTAGTCCCGACACCGTTATTAAGAAGCTCCGCCACATCAAAGAGGATCTCGGCATCGGCTCGCTGTTACTGGAAGCGCAGGGCGGTCCGCTGTCTCACGAGGACACCATGCGCTCTATAAAACTGATGGGCGAAGAAGTGATCCCAGCCCTACAAGATTAGCGATAAACTCAAATCCCTGCTTCCGGTTAGGATGCGGCCACGCCCCGCTTCAACCAGGCTCACTGAATCAAGAAACCACACCCAGGTTAGCTAAAAAAAACAGGGAACCGACATCTCTCCGCAGGTGTCTCTGATCCAGTCGGCAACCTCCGGATGAAGCGGGATGCCCTCTTCACGGCGGACCGCTTCAACCTCTGCCTCAGGCTGGCCAGCCACCAACACTCGGTCATGGCCAGGCGCGGGTTTGGTGGTCTGCATCATCTGTGACCACTCGTCCATTTGCACCTTGAATGGCTCAACATCAGTGAAAGCATCGATGCTATAGGCCGCTACCATATGGCCAAAGTTGGGCCTGCCGGGCACAACTCCGTAGCCGAACCCGGTCAGGACCCCTGCCATTATGTCCACGATACAAGATAATCCGTAACCCTTGTGGGAGCCGCCTTCACGGTCGCTACCGAGAGGCAATAGCGTGACCTTCTCCGGCGCGAGCGATGGCTCCATGATGGGGCTGCCATCCTCGGCTGCTAACCAGCCGCCCGGAATCTCAGCACCCAGCCGACCGGCGATGCGTATCTTGTTCACCGCCACCGAACTGGTGGCCGCATCAAACACGAACGGCGGCTCATGCAAACAAGGCACTGCGATGGCAATCGGGTTGGTACCTAGCCGAGGCTCAGCGCCAAATGTCGGCAGTACCGAGGGTGGGCAGCTGGTCATACAGACACCAATCATGTCATGATCCAAGGCCTTCATGGCGTGATAAGACGCCATGCCCAGATGACGGGCGTTGCCTATTGTCACCATGCCCAGGCCCACATTCTTGGCCTTCTCGATAGCGATATCCATGGCCTTGGGGGTGATGATAGTGCCCAGGCCACGGTCAGAGTCCACAGTGGCAGTGCTGGGTGTCTCGCGGATAACCTTCCAGTTGGGTTGCGGATTGATGGACCCTTCCTGGTAACCTTGGATATAACTTTTCAGCATGTTGGAAACGCCGTGGGAGTCCACACCCCTAAGGTCGGCCTGAACCTGCACGTCGGCAGCCAAGAGCGAGTCCTCAGGCGATACTCCCAGCTTCTCGAAGATGCCAGCTACGGTTCTCTTGAGGTCATCTCCCTGAACAAATTCGGCGTTGTCGTGGCTGACCTTGAATTGCTCTAACACTTTGTCCTTCCTCGAGGGTACAGAATCGCAGGCTGAGCATTCCCTCTAGCCTGCCTAATCGGATTTTGCGAAAGTATAGCACCCAACCGGTTGGCCTGAGCCTGCGGCGTTGCTATAATCCCGCCACTTGTATCTTTCCTGCAGGTGGCGCATGACCGATCTCAAGGAGCAGGCACTGGACTACCTCTCCCAGCTGGGCAGCAACCCCGCCACGGCATTCCGTGAGGAAGGGGTTGCGTCCACCGTCAAAGCTATCTTGGGGGCGATTGGCGTCGGATTTGCGCAAGATCCATTTGGCAACATCATCACCAAGGTCACAGGCAATGACCCGAGCGCCAACCCACTGGCCGTCGTCGCCCACATGGACCACCCAGGCTTCGAGATAACCGGCAGCCACCCGGACGGCCACATCGCCACGGCCATGGGCGGGATTCCTCCCTCTAGCTTCGAACCGGGCGTGCGGGTCCAAGTGCTGCTCCCCGATGGCAGCCGTGTCAATGGAGCAACCACAGGCAAATACGGAGAAGAGAGCGACCGTCAAGTACTGATTAGCCTGGATCAACCCCAGGACTTAGAGCCGCCTGTGTCAGTAGTTTTCGACCTAGTTGATTATGAACTGGACGGGGATATGATCCGCATGCGGGCCGTAGACGATCTTGCCGGATGCGCTAGCATCTTGGCGATGCTTACCCAACTGACCGAGGGCGATGCCCCGCAGGGTGATGTCTACGGTGTGTTCACCAGAGCCGAAGAGGTCGGCCTAGTGGGCGCCAGACTCATGGCTGAGGCGGGCACCCTGCCGCCCGAAACACTAGTGATATCCGTCGAGTCCAGCCGGACTCTGCCCGGAGCAGAACAAGGTGAGGGCCCGGTCATCCGGGTCGGCGATGCCGGGTTCACCTTCACCGCCGACGCCGAATCGGTACTGATACGAGCCCGCGAAACCCTAAAAGAGCGCGACAACAATTTTAAGTGCCAGCGTCAACTGATGAGCGGTGGCACCTGCGAAGCCAGCGCATTCGCAGTCTTCGGATACCAGACCACCGGTATAGCATTCCCTCTTGGCAACTACCACAACGGCGCGCCCGAAGGCCGGATCGAAGCCGAATATATCCACGTAGACGATTATCTTCGCGGTGTGGAACTGCTCACAGAAGCCGCCCGCTGTATCTCAGACCGCACCAATACGGCCTTCCGCCAACGTCTCCGCGAGGTGCCCGCCGACATGCGTCAACGAATGCTGGATACGGGAGGGTAATTCCCTTCCGTCATCCTGGCGACGTTCGGGATCCAGATCAGCGGGGTAAAACAACGTCCATCGTGAGGGGAATTTCCTAGATTCCGACTTTGGCAGGAAAGACGAAAGGAGAACCACTAATGGCCACTCAAGACATAGCCTTCCTATCAGCCACGGAACTGGGTTCCGCCATCAAGGCCAAACAGGTGTCCCCAGTAGAGGCCGTCGAAGCCTATCTGGACCGCATCGAGCGCATAGATACCCAGGTCAACTCATACATAACGGTCATGGCAGAGTACGCCAGGCAGGAAGCTCTTGAAGCCGAAGCCTCAATCCGGCGCGGCGACTATCGCGGCCCTCTCCACGGCGTCCCCATCGCTATCAAGGACCAGATCTATACCAAGGGTGTCCTCACCACCGACGCCTCTAAGATTCGATCTGACTTCATACCTAAATACGACGCCACTGTGGTGACCAACCTCAAGAGGGCTGGTGCCATCTTGCTGGGCAAACTGAACATGAGCGAGTTCGCTCACGGCGAGCCCCAGAGTTCGGCCTTCGGTCCAGCCCGGAATCCTTGGGACCTGACCCGCAGCCCCGGAGTCTCCAGCACCGGGTCAGGGGCGGCCACCGCGGCTCGCCTGTGTGCCACCTCGCTTGGCGAGGATACTGGCGGTTCCATCAGAGGTCCCGCAGCCAATTGTGGTTTGGTCGGTCTGCGTCCCACCTGGGGACGAGTCAGCCGCTACGGAGTGGACGGAGCAGGTTGGTCATTCGATACTATCGGGCCGGTCTCCCGGACGGTGGAAGACTGCGCCATCACTATCGGCGGCATTGCCGGTTATGACCCCAACGACCCATCAACCCACCAGGTGCCGGTACCAGACTACCAAGCGGCTCTGACCGGCGACATCAAGGGCCTGAAGGTGGGAGTGGTCCAAGAATTAATCGAACCAGTGGAACTGGAACTGGACCCACAGATGCGTCAATCGGTAGTCAACGCCATCGAGGTGCTGGCCGAACTAGGTGCCGAGGTCAAGCAGGTCTCTATGCCCCTGGCTGAAAAGTCCGGCTACATCACCCGGGCCATTACCCACGTCGACCGGGTTAGCCTGCACCCCGAATACTTGAGGGAACGTGCCGAGGACTACCACTACAACACACGAGTCCACTTCACCACCGCCAACCTGATCCCGGCTCAGATCTACTACAAAGCTCAAAAATTGCGGACCATGATGAGAGAACAGGTGTTGGAGTTGTTGGAAGAAGTAGATGTCCTGATCCAGCCAACGTCCGGCGCGCCCGCCAACGTAATCAACTTGGAACAGAAAGTAAACAGCCAAGAGTACGCCAGAAAAGCTTTGGCCGCCGGTGGCTTCAGAGGCCCCTACAGCCTAAGCGGCGTCCCAGCCCTATCCATACTTTGCGGCTTCACGACACCCACGGACGGACCGAACGGAAACGAAGGTTTACCCCTGGCCATGCAGATAGCAGGACGCCCCTTTGAGGAAGCAACAATCCTGCGCGTAGCCCACGCTTACGAGCAGGCGGCAAACTGGAGCACGCGGGTCCCGCCAGCTGCGCTGTAGCTACTGCCTATCCTGCAGTTCATCTATCTGCTCCCTGGTGCGATCGTAGATCTGAGGGACGTCCCAGCCTTCCAAACCGGCGTAGGTGTCTATCTGAGAACGGTGGTGGACCTCGTGTTCCAGCAGCATCATCAGGATTCGCCAACCGCTGAGCATTCCGTCGGTGTCTATCATCTTGACCCGGCGGTTCAGCCATTCCGTAGGCGTCCCAGAGATCTGCCTCTCGAACTCAATAGCTGAGGCTTCCAACGCAGGAACCCAGCCCGACTGATTTTCCGTGCTGGGCGGCTTCCAGTCATAGCGCCAACCCTTTCCGGCATACGCAGAAGCGAAATACATCCTGGACTCGCAGATGCGATGGACGATCTGGGCGATCCCCCACCCTTTTTCACCTTCACCCCTTGACGGCTCCCAGGTCTGCGCTGGAGGCGGCAGCGCCTCGATATCCCGCAGAGTCCGCCTATGGATCGACCGGAAGAAACCCAGGTATGCCTCAGGATCGGTAATCATGTCATCATCCTCTGGGATTACCCAAGAAATTTATCGCACGCAGTGATTTACTTCACGGCTAGCAAGTCGTAGGCCAGAGCCACCATTATCCTAGTGCCGCTGATCAAGCTCCGAATGCCTACCGACTCGTTGGTGCCATGGACGAAGCTGATCATGGGGTCGTCGTCAGGGTCAGAACCTACCATGCCGTAGGTCGTCGTGCCTAGGTTGCGAGTGAACCGGGAGTCTGTGAACCCGGTGGTCAAAGACGGCACCCACTGGATGTCGTCCCGATTCAACGCGTTGGCGGTGCTAATCTGGATGCGCTCGGCAAACTCTGTCTCGAAGGGCGAAGCATTGGGGATGGACATGTAATCGATGTCTATCTCCACACCCTCGATGCCGTCGAGAATCTTATCCAGCTCTTGCCGCACGTAAGCCTCGTCCTGGTGAGGCAATGTCCGTATGTCGCAGGTCAGGCGGACGGTCTCGGGGACGCTGTTGGACTTGATACCGCCTTGAATCATGGTGGGCGTGATGGTCATGCGAGAGAGAGCCTTCATGATTGAGGCGAACCGAGGCTGACTTTCCTCGTTGTCGGCTATGATCTGGTCGATGTTTCCCGGCGATGGTTTATCTTCGATGGCAAACATCGACAGGTGATCGAACAGACTGGTAGAGGTGTCCCGTTCAGCTTCATATGCCTCGATGCGTTTGACGATCTCAGACAGTCCAAAGAGTGCGTTGGACCCCTGCCAGGGTGTAGATGCGTGAGCGCTGGTGCCCCGTACTTCGATCTCCAATTGAAGCCTGCCTTTCTCTCCGATTCCCAGTAGATAGGTCAGGTTGCCAGCCGCTGAGATGGGCACTCCGCCGCCCTCGTTCACCGCATAAGGCGCGGCCAACTTCTCGGGGTGATGCTCGGCCATCCAGCCGAACCCGTAGCGCCCACCGTGCTCTTCATCAGCGCACGAGGCCAATATCAGACCGTCTTTCAGTTCGACGTTATTGCGCTTGAGAATACGCATGGCGATAAGCTGGCAGGTGAGCAGAGCCTTGCAGTCGGATGCTCCCCGACCGAATCCCCTCCCGTCAGCCACAGTGGCGCTGAAGGGCGGGAACCGCCACTTCTCCTCTTCTTCGACGGGCACCACGTCCAGGTGGGACATAAACATCAGCCCGGCCTTGCCGGAACTGCCTTCCAGCCGGGCAATCAGATTACCCCGGTCCGGGGCCGACTCGATGGTTTCTGAAGCTATGCTGTCTTCAGCCAGCCATTTCTCGATGTAACGGCAGGCTTCTGTCTCGTTCCCAGTGGGCATGGAGCCGGTGTTCACAGTGGGTATACGGACCAAGTCCTGTTCCAGCGCGACAATCTCGCCCCGCATCTCATCTACTTGGTCCAGCAAGCTTTCCAGGTTCGGCATTTTCTTCTCCAGTTCATGTGATTACCCTAATACCCCACCGCGTACGCTTCACACCTGGGGTCTGCACCGCCCTGCAGCACCTTAGTCTCCGGGTTACGAGTGATGGCGCAATATAAAGAAGAACCCTCCCACCAGTCGGGATACATCTCAATTTTGTGGCCCTTTTGACGCAAGGACTCAACAGTCTCATCTGAAATTCGGCCTTCCAACCGCAGCATGCCCGGCTCATACTTGGACGGGAAACCAGACTGCGGAAAGTTGTAGCTATAGAACCGGGGCTCTTCCACCGCTTCCTGAGGGTCGCGCCCGAACTCCAGCATGTTTAGCAGCAACTGCAAGGTTCCCTGGGGTATATGATCTCCGCCGTGGGCTCCCAAAGCGATTACCGGCTCGCCGGCCTGCAACACCAACGCCGGGGCAGGTGTCAGCCGAGGCCGCTTGCCGGGCTGCACTGAGGCCGGAGCCGATTCGTCCAGCTTGGACTGGGAACCTCTCAGAGAGAAAGCCAGACCGGTACCAGGGATGATTGGCCCACCGTTCTTGGTGCCCTCAGACGGCGTGCTGGAGAAGATGTTGCCGTCACGGTCAATCACTGCGAAGTAAGAAGTTCCACCCCCGGTAGGGCCCGCTGTCGCTACTGGAACCGCTGCGTCCTTCGGATACAGCGGTCCTCCATTCAGAGTGGGTTTGTGGCCTCGCGGGTCTCCGGCGGGGGGCATTCCTGGCCAAGCCATTTCTGCATCGATGAGCCCCCGGCGCTGCGAAAGATATTCCTCGGAAAGCAGATCCTTCATCGGCACATCCACAAAATCCGGGTCACCAACGTATTGCTCCCGGTCGGCGAAGGCCAGGTTCAACGCTTGGCTCACAGTATGGATGTATTCCGGCGAGTTGTGGCCCATCGATGACAGATCGAAACCTTCCAGAATCTTGAGGGCCTGGGGAAAGGTTGGCCCCTGTCCCCACGGCCCAGTGCTGTAGACATCGTAGCCTTTGTAATTCACCGTTACCGGCGTGCCAACTTTCACATGATAGCGGGCCAGGTCATCTTCGGTGAGCAGTCCGCCCATCTGCCGGTTGAAAGCCACGATCTTTCGGCCCAGCTCACCGGTGTATATCTCGTCTCTGGCTGCTTGCAAGGCGGCTTCCCGACCATAGCCCGCATTGGCATTCTCGATCTCCGCCAACATAGACAGCGTAGCCCCAAGGTCCTTTTGGTAGAACATCTCCCCTTGCTTGGGGGGTTTTCCGTTGGGCAAGTAAATCTCAGACGTCGAGGGATGAGCGTTATAAGCGTCAAATGCGGTCACGAAACGGCCTGCCAAGTAGCGGAACATAGGGAACCCATTTGTGGCAAGGTCGATGGCATCCGACGCCACTTGACCGAATGCCATGGTGCCGAACCTGGACAGAGACGTTATCCACGAATCCGCAGCCGCAGGGGTGAGAGAGTTCATCACTCCTGGCACCAGTTTGCCACCTTGGTTCTTATTGAAGTAGTCCACTGATGCTGCCTGCGGCCACACGCCTAGGCCATCTACCTCCACAACCTCCTTGCGGTCAGCCAAGTACATGACCGTGGGAGCCACACCCAGGAAGCTGCAGTCGTCCACGTGCACTACGTTCAATGCTATTCCCACTGCCACACCGGCGTCGATGGCGTTGCCGCCCTTCCTCAAGATGTCCAGGCCGGCCATAGCAGCGCTGGGGTGACTGGCTACTACCATGCCATTTGTGCCCTGCATTAGCGGCCGGAAACTGGTTAATGTGGTTCCTGGTACGGGCATCAGATATCCTCCGGGTTATCATTCTGGTGTCGTGGAGCCAATCTTGGACCGCTCCAGTGTTCTTCCTATCGCGGCCTTCGACCACGCGCAAAACCTGCTTGCAAGTCAAACGTTCGCTGTTCTCGAAGGCCGACGCCATATCGGCCGCGGTCAGGCCGGAGTCCATTTCCCCGCACCCGGATTTTACAAGCAGCCGGCACGGTCTGACGGCCTTGTGGACTAGGCTCAGGTGAATCACAGGCATTCTAGCAAAAATCCCTACCCCAATGGATCAGTGGAGTTGGATTCAGTCTCTCCTGGGGGTAAACTGAGGCCGAGACCTGTCCTGGCTGCAGCTTCCTGTAGACTGCGGCCAGCGGCCTGATGAGCAGAAAAGTTCGAAGGATGATACCTATGGACATTCCCAAGAGAATGAAATTCGGTTCTTTCCTCGGCCCGTTCCACCGGGTCGGCGAGAACCCCACTCTGGCCCTGGAACGCGACCTGGAGTTGATCGACTGGATGGACAATCTGGGTTTCGACGAAGTCTGGGTCGGCGAACACCACTCGGCCGGCTGGGAGATCATTGCATCGCCCGAGGTGTTCATCGCCGCCGCGGCCCAACGAACCCGCTACATCAAACTGGGTACCGGCGTCGTCTCGCTGCCCTATCACCACCCGCTGATGGTCGCCAACCGGATGGTCCAGCTTGATCACATGAGCCGTGGCCGCATCCTATTTGGCGTCGGCCCCGGCGCCCTGCCCGGCGACGCCTACATGATGGGGATACCACACGAGACCCAGCGCGAGCGGATGGATGAGTCACTGACAACCATCATGAGGCTCTTTACGGAGATTGAACCGGTCTCCGTAAAGACCGACTGGTTCGAGCTGAACGAGGGAATGCTCCAGCTTCGGCCCTACCAACAGCCCCACATGCCGGTGGCCGTGGCCTCTGTACAGTCACCTGCGGGAGTGACCCTGGCTGGAAAGCACGGCGCAGCTGTGCTGACTATCACCGTTCCCCGAGATCCCTCGGCCGGACCATCAGACCTGAAAGGCCTCTGGTCCATCGCTGAGGAATCCGCTGCTGAACACGGCCAGCAGGTGAACCGCCACGACTGGCGACTGGTGCTCCCAGTCCACGTCGCCGAGACAAGGCAAGAGGCCCTCGACGATGTCCGTATCGGCTCTGCCCAATACCTCCGGGAATACTCGGAAGGCACGAATGGGCGCAAGGCTGTATTCGATGGTCCCATGGACAAGGTCGTCGACAACATGCGGGACTCCGGTTCCTGGATCGTCGGTTCACCCGAAGACTGCATCGAAGCCATCAACAAGCTGCAGGAACAAAGCGGCGGCTTCGGCGGCTTCTTGGTTCAAACCGTAGACTGGGCGCCCAGAGAAAAGGTGCTGCACAGCTACGAGCTGATGGCCCGATACGTCATGCCCCAGTTCCAAGGAACTGTGGCCAGCACCATCGCGTCCAACAAATGGGCAGCCGAGCGCAAAGACGCACTGGTGGACGGCCGGACTCGCGCACTGGACAGGGCCAAACAGGTCTACGCTGACCGCAAGAACTAGACACCATCACGACCATAAAGAGGGCCCTGCAACGAGGGCCCTCTATTTTTTGGAGGAAAACTATGCCCGTAGACAAAGAGGCTGAACTGGCCAGAGTAACCAACCTGCGAGGTTTCAGGTATGGCCTGCACGATTTCCTGGCGGAAGTTGACCCTAACTTCCTGAAGGCAGTCAACGACACAGTGGAAACCCAGTACATCAACACCCAAATATTAGATAGAAAAACTAAGGAAATCGCCATAATAGTGGCCTGCATCTCCCAAGTAGACCTGGCTTCGCACTTGCAGATCCACCTCCATGCGGCCGTGCAGGCCGGCGCAACTGGCGAAGAGATACTCTCTGTAATCAACCTGGTCGGCGACTGGATCGGTCACGTAGCCCGAATCAGGGCACTGGAGGCCTGGCGGATCTACTTCAGACCCGACCTGCCGACCATAGACCGGGTGATCGAGTTAAGGGACACAGCGAAATAACCCTGGTTGTACCAGTTATATTCCCAAAAGTTTCTCCAGGTTCTCGAACAAAATGGCCTTTTTCTCGTTGTTAGTTAGGCTCTCTAAACCTAAGAGCCAAGAGACCGGCCAATCTATGGCCATGTCGAAAGGCCAATCTGTGCCGAAGACCACCCGGTCGATGCCTACACTGTCTATGAGATAACGCAGCGCCGGTTCGCTGTGGGTCAGGCAGTCGTAGTAGAACTTGTCCAGATAGGTGCTGGGCGGCTTCTGGATGTGCTCTCTGGCTTCCTGACGCACTTCCCAACCCCGGTCCATGCGGCCTATACCGTAGCAGGTGTAACCTCCGCCGTGGCAGAGACAGATCTTTAGGTCAGGGCAGGCATCCATCACCCCCCCGAAGACCAGTGACGCGAAAGTCATCGCCCGGTCAGCTGGATTCCCGATGGTATTGGGCAAGTGGTAACGGCTTGAGCGTTGGTTCACAATGGTATCTCCGCCCTGGTGCACCAGAATCACCGCTCCGAGACTCTCGACCGCCTTCCAGAACGGCAGGAATTTCGTCTCATCAAAGGTCTCGCCGTTGACGTTATCACCTATCATCGCCCCCTTGAGACCAAGCTTCATACTGCGTTCCAGCTCCACGACAGCCGCTTTGACGTCCTGCATGGGCAGTGTCGAGAACCCCGAGAAACGGGCTGGGTGGTCTTTAACCAACTCGGCCACGTAATCGTTGCACTCCTCGGTCATCAATGTGACTGTCTTGGGGTCACCTTCATAGTTGTAGAAGTAGGCGTTGGTGGAGAGCACCTGTACATCAACACCCAGCGAGTTCATATCGGCCAGGCGTTCTTCCGGAGTCCAAGTGGTCTTGGGGTTGTTCCGGTGGATGCTCATGGCATCGGAGGGCATACCATGCCAGGATTCGCCCTTTTTATTCGCCTCAACAAAGCCGGCCGGAGTGATATGTGCGTGAATGTCGATGGTCCGCATGGGTGCTCCTTGGCGCTGGATCCCTGTATGGTATGCAATGTACGGCCAACCCGGCCCGAAGGCGATTAAAGATACCCCTACATAGCCCGATCCAATAGTAGGGGTATGAGAGGAATCAGGCAATGGCGATGAAAGTTGACATCCGCGTCCCGGTTGGATTGCCCGTGGCTGAGACCGCCGAGTTCATAGCTGGCTGCGAGACCGCAGGTTTCTCTGGGGTGGGCGTTCACGATCATCAACACAGCGGACGTGACGTTTACCTAACCCTGGCCCTGGCCGCCCAACACACATCCAATCTCACCCTATATCCCGCCACCACCAACCCGGTGACTCGACACCCCAGCGTATTAGCGTCGTTGGCCCACACCCTAGAGGAGATTGCTCCGGGCCGGGTCCGTCTGACCGTGGGCCCTGGCTACCTGGCGGTGGGCAACATCGGCCGCCCGCGGGCGTCTTTGGAGAGGATGCGGCAGGCGATCTTGGCCATGAGACGGCTGCTCCGCGGCGAGACGGTTGTTTTCAACGGCACGAAGACCAAACTAAGGAATATCAGCGACCACCCAACTCCCATTTTCATGACTGCGGCGGGGCCACGGATGGTTGAACTGGCCGGGGAGGTCGCCGACGGCGCGCTGATGCTGGTCGGTCTGCACCCCGACTCTGTGAGGGCGGCGCAACGCCGGCTTCAGATAGGGGCGGAGCGGGGCGAGCGTTTCCTGAATGATTTTAAGACGATTTACATCACGCCCACCACGGTGGACGAGGACGGAGCGAAGGCAAGGCGCTGGCCCCAACAATGGTTCCGTTCCGACCAGCCTTACCTGAAATACCCCAGCGACTCCAACCTATTCTGGCTGAGGGTAGCCGGCATAGACCTACCCGATGATTTCGTACCAGAGGATATTACTGACACACAGGCCGAAGCCATCTGCGACGCAATGGGACTCTTCGGGACTCCCCAGGAGTGCCTCCAACGCCTGCGGCGAGCTGCGTCTGAATCCGGCATCGAGCATGTCTTCATCTTCCCAACTCACACCCAAGGCGGCGGCTACGACATGCCGGCCAAAGAGGTGGCTGCGTTCAAGGACGTGATTTTACCCAGCCTTGAATAATCCCCTCCGCCCTGCGAGGAAGAGGGGGATTCCTTGGCGCTGCCCTTAGACCCCCACCACCCTTACCCGGTGGTTGTTGCTGTCGGCTACAAAAATGTTGCCCTGGGCGTCTATACCACAACCGTGAGGCCGGTCCATTGCCGCTCCGGTGGCCGGGCCGCCGTCGCCTTCTCCCCCCATCCGGCCGCCAGCGATGGTGGTGACGATCCCGGTGTCGGCATGAATCAGCCGAATAGCATGGTTCTCGGTGTCCACTACGACCACGTTGTCTTGAGCGTCGCAGCGGAGGGACTTGGGCGACCCCCATGTGGCAGTCAACGCTGGGCCGCCGTCGCCTCCATAGCCAAGCTCTCCAGTCCCGGCTACGGTGCTCGTAACCCCGTTGGTGTCTATCTTGCGGACCCCGTTGCCCTCACGCTCGGCAACGTAGGTGTTGCCTTTGCTGTCCATGCAGACTGCCCTGGAACCGAAAAAACTGGCTTCCAGGGCCGGTTTACCGTCGCCGGAGCGTTCTTTTTCGCCGTTGCCCGCGAAGGTACTAATGATGCCAGTGGCCAGGCGCAGACGGCGGATGCGTTGGTCTTGGATGTCGGCTATCAGCAGACCTCCCTTGCCGTCCAAAAAACAGTCGTTGGGCTCGCGGAGCATGGCCTGATTGCCGGGCCCGCCGTCGCCGCTGTAACCCTGCTCTCCGGTGCCGGCCACGGTCGAGATGTTGCCGGAGGCGCCGTCTACTTTGCGAACCACTGCGTTCAGCCGGTCAACTATGTAGATGTCGCCGTTACCGTCCACCGACAAAGAATAGGGCTCTTTCATGGTCGCTTGCGTTGCCGGGCCGCCATCTCCTGAATAGCCTGAATCGCCGTTGCCAGCCACGGTTGTCACATTGCCGGTGGCCTGGTCGACCCGGCGGACGACGTGGTTTTTGGCCTCGGTGTAGAACAGGTTACCGGCCGAGTCGAAATCACACATGAACGGCTCGTTACAAACCGCCTTATCGGCTGGTCCGCCGTCTCCGGCATAGCCCGCCTCGCCGGTGCCCACGTAGGTCTGAATTCTTCCTGGATAGAATGGCATTTGGTTTACACTCCGCGGTTTGGGGGGATTGGCCTTTCAAGATTTAGTCGCTCTTGTATACCAGTCTAAAATCTCTTCACCCGTCATGAACACAACATCGTCATGCTGTTTTATGTACTCAAAAATCTTATCGTAGTATTTGATGCGGTGAGCGGCGCCGGTGATGTAAGGGTGGGTGGAAACGCACATAATGCGGGAGCTCTCCTCACCCTCCCGGTACAGTGTGTCGAAATGGTCCTTGGCCCGGTCGAATAGCTCTGGCGAGCGGTGGTGTTGCACCAGGTAAACTGGTATGTCGTTCAGTTCCACAGTGTAGGGGAGGGCCACCAAACTGCCCGACTTCACCTTCATGGGATAGGGTTGGTCGTCGTTGCACCAGTCGGCAACATACTCGATGCCCTCTTCGGCCAGGATGTCCGGCGTGTCGAAAGTCTCGGCCAGACCGGGACCCATCCATCCTCGGGGTGCTTTGCCGGTGAACTCCTGGATAGTGCTGATGGTCCTCCGGATGGCGGCCCGTTCGTCGGGCTCTTTGTTAATCACCCGCTGAATGTAGCTATGGGCCAGCATCTCCCATCCAGATTTCACGCTCTCTTCCACGATCCTTGGGTAGCTGAGGCACACCGAGGCATTCAGACTCACGGTGGCACGGATACCGTAGTTGTCCAACACTTGCTTCATCCGCCAGAAGCCTACCCTCAGCCCATAGTCGAACCACCCGAAGTTAGGTATGTCCGGAATGACCGTCGCTCCCTGGGGCGTGGGCAGAACCGTGCGTGCCATGGCCTCGTTGATGTCCCACTCTTCCACATTGATAACCGGCCACACCGCCACCCGCGCGCCGCCGGGCAACTTCAAGGGTTTTCGGTCAAATATGGGTGAATAATCTGCTCTGGGATTGGACATGGTTGCTCCTTTTAGTCGCAGTGGTCAGCTTCACCTGCCAGTAGTGGGAATGGGTTGGTCGTTGCGATCTAGTATGCTGGGCGTTCCACAACCCTTAGAAGCCAACTTACTCCACCCAAACCACCTTCACCAACAACCGGTAAGCCTGAGAGCTGACAGCTTAAAGCCCCATGGCTTTCAACCCGATCTTCGCCAGGTCTTCGTCCTCTTGGGCTGCCAGGCCGCTCACGCCAATGCCTCCCATGATGGAGCCGCTGCCGGGGTGGAGGATTACCACACCGCCTTGGACGGCGGCAAGCATCGGGTCTCCCATCTCGGCCACGGTGCGGCCCTGGCCGGCCAGACGCTCGGCGTAGTCCTTGGAGTCCTGCCCGGAGAGAGCGCAGGTGTAGGCCTTGCGGATGGCCATGCGCTTGGGGACCTCCCGGCAGCGGTCCATGCGTCCGTAACTGATCATGCTGCCCGTGTCATCAACGATGGCGATGGCCAAGGGCCGGTCCGGTTCCTTGTTGGCTTCGGCCAAGATGGCGGCAATGGCAGATTGTGCCTGGCCCAAGCCAAGCATCGGTTTGTCGTACATAAGAAAATACCCTCCGCAGAATGGTTTGGGCCATTCTACCTGGGGGGTACATGCCTGGCAAGGAAGCTATGGGAAGCTGTCAGATTTCAGCGGTCAGCCGACGGAAATCAACCAAGCAAATTGCATCCACGAACCATCTCACCCGCCGGCAGGTGAATCTGGCAGCTGTTAGCAGTTAGCTACCCTTGCCCTCCATCTCGCCTTCCACGGCCTCGCCAGGATGTTCCAAATGATGCTAATCTCATCTTAGAGAAGACTTCCGATGGTTAGCCAGTAGAAGACAATGTAGGTGCCGGCGATGACCATCAGCCAGGCGCCCAGAGACTGGGCGTACGGCAAAGCCTTGCGAAGCGCTCCTAGCATCGCGGTCTTGAAGAAGGCCATTCCCAGGGTCAGGGCTATGATCACCAGCCCCATCCCAAGTGCGAACAGAACGAAATCACCCAATACAGACGATGCTCCCCGACCGGCCACGGTGATACCTACCACAGCCAGGAATATAGGGAGCGTGCAACTCAATGAGGCAGTGCCATAGCTGATGCCGAAGATGAAGTATCCCTTCATGCTTACTTGGGTCGGGTTGCCGATTTGGCTTGCCGCCCGGGCCGCGACTCCGGTGTACAACTTGCCGCCGCCCACCATCCACGCACCAACGAGGGACAGACCTATTCCTATGACCAGACCCAACCATTGCAGCAGGTCGCCGATGAAGCTGACGCCCAGTCCTATCACGGCGCCCACCAGCCCAAAGAGAATGACGAAACCCGCGGTAACCGTCAGTCCCACCAGTATAGCCCGGCCGAAATGCTTGACAGGTTGAACCGCCTGTTTCTGGCTCTCATCGTCACCGAGGTACACACCCAGGTAGGCCGGCAGCATGGCGATCCCGCAGGGATTGACCGCCGAAGCCATACCTGCTGCCAGCGCAAACAGGGCCGACGCCCCCACCAGACTGCCCAGCCACCCGCCGGAATCACCGGACAACCGCTCCACGAATAGGTTCACATCGTCGATGCCGCTGTCGGTGCCGATGATGGAAGCGCCAATGACCGCCGTCGCCAGCGCGACGGTGGCCACTACCACAGGTAACGCGACCGTGCGCATGATTCCTCGATCTCTTAAGTTGATCACTTTGCTGATTGGTTGAAACATTGCTCTGAGAAGCTCCCTGGATGGGCCGGCGCATAAAGTTTCTCGTCACTCGATGACGCCTGACCGGTCAGGCCACTTGGTGTGTTGCTAGATATTACGTCCCAGTCTTGAGGATGGGTTTCTCAGCTCCCCTGAAGTTATCTTATCCAATGGGACGGACTAACCAAATCCTGAGCCGGGGCATCGGGGCTCAGGTCGGTTTTTCACTAACACTTCATAACTTGAGATGCCCTTGAAACGTTTCGGATGCATCGCTTCGGCCAGTCCTTCCAGGACATCCACCACCCTGGGGCCGTGCCGGGTTGGTATGCGGCCGTCAAAAAGGAATACCTGGTCCATCTGCACCGCGGGCAGTTCCTTCCAGCCATTCAAGTGGGTCAGCTTTTCCGCTGCTTCCGCACGTACCCGCTCCGGGTCAAAGGCGCAGGGCATGACCATCAGATACTCTGGCGCGTAATCGACTATCTCATCCCATGTCAGCTCTCTGGAAAGACCTCCGGTCACTGCCAGTCTCTCTTCACCACCGGCCATCTCCACCAACTCGGGCACCCACTGACCAGTATTCCGCAACGGGTCCAACCAGTCCAGGCACAACACTCTGGGCTTTGCGCCAACATCCGCCACGCCGTCCACCACCGTCCGGATGCGGCTTTGCAGGGATTCCGCCAGTTCGTCGCCACGCCGGCTCACCCCCGCTGCAGAGGCGATATTGCGCACATTTTGGAGGATGTCGGCCACGATGCTCGGCCGGATGGTGAGTATCTGGGGCTGATAATCAAGGACCTTAGCCGCGGTTTCGAAGACCGAGCCGCTGTCGATGGCACAGACCTCGCACAATTCCTGGGTGATAATGAATTCGGGCTTCAACCCGCGCAGCAATTCCCCGTCAATCCAATAGAGCGGGTTGCTGTTGGCCCGCGCCTGTTGCACGATGGCGTCAATCTCCTCGCTGGAGAGGTGGGTGATCTGCCGCACGCTCCGGCTAACCACCGGCTTGGTGGCGGCGGAGTCAGGGTAATCGCAGGCGTGTGATACGCCCACCAAGTCATCTCCCAATCCCAGGGCATAAACGATCTCAGTGGCACTGGGCAGCAGCGAACAGATGCGCATACCACAAGTATAGATTGACTCTCTCCACCCAATCAAATCCCATGTATTTGCGTGCTAAAATTGCGATGCAATATCCGCAGCATTACCTCGAGGTCTGATTGACAGCAAATATCCTTGACGGCAAGGCCCTATCAGAAGAGATCCGGAGGGAAGTCGCCACCGGCGTGGCCGAAATGCAGCAGAAGCACGGCGTTACGCCCGGCCTGGCCGCGGTGCTGGTGGGTGACGACCCGGCATCGGCCATCTACGTGCGCAACAAACGCCGGGCTTGTGACGAGGTAGGCATGTTCAGTGACTCGATCGTTCTGCCCGCCGACTCTACGAACGAACAGGTGATGGCTTGCGTCCAATCGTTGAACAACGACCTCCGTTTCCACGGGATCCTGGTCCAGTTGCCTCTGCCCCCTCAAGTCGACGAACGCCTGATCATAGAGTCGTTGGACCCGGACAAGGATGTGGACGGACTGCACCCGTTCAATGTGGGTAAACTGGTGCAGGGCAGTGCCGATTTCGTGCCCGGCCCCCCCGCCGGCA